>Ga0208937_1000564_pt1 | contig 26365 bp, 27 predicted proteins | sample June2015DPH_11_5_FD_184705 | JGI IMG/M metagenome (GOLD analysis project Ga0208937, IMG submission 184705) | Peatland microbial communities from SPRUCE experiment site at the Marcell Experimental Forest, Minnesota, USA - June2015DPH_11_40... | ecosystem: Environmental > Terrestrial > Soil >...
AATACAGCTCGTAGATCTCGCCGTCATAATGCAGGCTGCGCGCCCGATTGCGTCCGTAATTGGCATAGCCGGCGATTTTGTCGCCGAACTGCAGGAGTGCGATGCGGCTGCCCTTGCGGATGGCGCCGTCCCACCACGCCGGGCCGCGGCGGTTGATCAGCCGGTCGAGTTCGGTGCCGGGGATAATCCCGAGATAGGCCGTCCGCCATGCCTCATCGTGAGCATCCGCCACCGCACCGGCATCACCCGGCTTGGCGCGACGGATCTCGATGAGGACGGTGCTCATGGCGCAATCAAAGCAAGCGGTTCCGCGACCTTCAAGTGCCGAGATTCACGATCGGCTCACCACGGCGGATTAATAGCGGAACGGCGGCGCTTGCGCCATCGCGGCGAGCGGAAAAATATAGTCCGGTTCGTAATCTGGCAGGCTGTTGCACGAGCGACACGGTCGCCCGATATTTTGCGCCCGGCCGGGTCGGCGGTATCGAAGGTTGCGGCGCGTTGCCGATTCGTCCCCGGCGACTGCAGAACAGTCTGTAGAATCGGACGGGCCTCACACCCGTTCGGCTTCCTTCCGCCGCTCGTCCTTCTTGCGCTCGTGGGGATCGAGCAGCTTCTTGCGCAGCCGGATCGATTTTGGCGTCACTTCGACCAGCTCATCGTCCTCGATATAGGCGAGCGCCTTTTCCAGCGTCATGCGGATGGGCGGGGTGAGGCGGACCGCCTCGTCCTTGGAATGGGTCCGGATGTTGGTCAGCTTCTTGCCCTTGAGCACGTTAACTTCGAGATCGTTGCCGCGCGTGTGCTCGCCGACGATCATGCCGCGATACACTTTCCACCCCGGCTCGATCATCATCGGACCGCGGTCTTCCAGATTCCACATGGCGTAGGCGACGGCGTCGCCCTGGTCGGTCGAGATCAGGACGCCGTTGCGCCGTCCGGCAATTTCGCCCCGATGCGGCCCGTAGGCGTGAAACAGGCGGTTCATCACCGCGGTGCCGCGCGTATCGGTTAGGAGCTCGCCCTGATAGCCGATGAGCCCTCGTGTCGGCGTGTAAAAGATGAGCCGCACGCGACCGCCACCCGAGGGACGCATCTCGACCATTTCGCCCTTGCGCTCGGCGAGCTTCTGCACCACGACGCCGGCATGCTGCTGGTCGACATCGATGACGGCTTCCTCGATGGGTTCGAGCAGTTCGCCGGATGGCCCGTACTGAAACAGGACCTTCGGCCGCGACACCGAAAGCTCGAAACCCTCGCGCCGCATGGTTTCGATCAGGATGCCGAGCTGCAATTCGCCGCGACCGGCAACCTCCATCGAATCCTGCTCCGCCGATTCGGAAATCCGCAGCGTGACGTTGCCTTCGGCCTCGCGCAGCAGCCGCTCGCGGATCACCCGGCTCTGCACCTTATCGCCCTCGGTGCCGGCAAGCGGGGAATCGTTGATGCGGAAGGTCATGGTCAGGGTGGGCGGATCGATCGGCTGGGCCGGCAGCGGCTCGGAAACCTCGACCGCGCAGAGCGTGTGCGAAACGAATGCCTCGGGCAGGCCGGCTATGGAGATGATGTCGCCGGCGAAACCTTCATCGATTGGGGTACGTTCCAGGCCGCGAAAGGCAAGGACCTTGGTCGCGCGCTCCTCTTCGATCAGGCTGCCGTGACGATCGAGCACTTTGATCGTCTGATTCGGCTTCACCGAGCCCGACGTAACGCGCCCGGTCACGATGCGGCCGAGATAGGGATTGGCCTCCAGGATCGTTCCCAGCATGCGGAACGGACCCTCCTCGACCACCGGCGGCGCCACGTGGCGAATGACGAGGTCGAACAGCGGCGCCATGCCCCGATCTTTGGGGCCGGTAGGATCGGCCGCCATCCAGCCCTGCCGGGCCGAACCGTACAGAATGGGAAAGTCGAGCTGTTCCTCGCTCGCCTCGAGCGCGGCGAACAGATCGAAGACCTCATTGGCGACTTCCGTGGGGCGGGCGTCCGGCCGATCGACCTTGTTGATGATGACGATCGGCTTCAGTCCCACTTTGAGCGCCTTGGTGACCACGAACTTGGTCTGCGGCAGCGGGCCCTCGGCGGCGTCCACCAGGACCAGCGCGCCGTCCACCATGTTGAGGATACGCTCGACCTCGCCGCCGAAATCGGCGTGGCCGGGCGTATCGACGATATTGATTCGGGTACCCCGCCAAAGGATCGAGGTCACCTTCGACAAGATGGTGATACCCCGCTCGCGCTCGAGATCGTTCGAATCGAGCGCGCGCTCGGCGACCCGCTGGTTCTCGCGAAAAGCCCCCGATTGCTGGAGCAAGCGATCGACCAGCGTGGTTTTGCCATGATCCACATGGGCGATGATGGCAATGTTGCGGAGTTTCATGGGGACATTGTTAAATCGTTGCGGGCCCCCAAGGGGCCCGCGCGTTGCGGAATATAGTCAGTTGTGGCCGGTTCGCAACGCGCACGAGGATGGGGATATGGTAAAATCGATCAAACGGGCGCCGCCGGTGAATCCTCGGGGTAACGAGGCCGCGCCGGGCAGATTGTGAGGTCTCTTGCGCTTTCCGCTGGCCATCCGCAGCACGCGCCGGATCCTTTGCGTGTTCCCGGCTTACGCGCCGTCCTTCGGCACGTTTTCCCACGCCTACCACCTTTTCAGCCGCGTGCGCGCGTTCATGCCGCCGCAGGGCCTGCTGCTGATCGCCGCCTATATGCCCGCGGACTGGCCGGTCCGCTTTGTCGACGAGAACATCCAGCCGGCCAGCGCCGACGATTTCGCCTGGGCCGACGCCGTCTTTGTCAGCGGCATGCACATCCAGGCGCCGCAGATTCACGACATCGCCCGCCGCGCCAAGGCTGCCGGCAAGGCGATCGCGCTCGGCGGGCCATCGGTGTCGAGCACGCCCGAAGCGTACGCGGAATTCGATTACCTCCACATCGGCGAGATCGGCGACAGCACCGACCGGCTGATCGCCCGCCTCGATGAGGACTGCGCCGCACCGCCCGAGCAGGTGCGCTTCGAAACCGCCGAGCGCCTGGCGCTGTCCGACTTTCCGGTGCCGGCCTATCATCTCATCAGGCTCGACCGCTATCTGCTCGGCTCGCTGCAATTCTCCAGCGGCTGTCCCTATCGCTGCGAGTTCTGCGATATCCCGGCGCTGTACGGCCGGCAGCCGCGACTGAAGACGCCGCAGCAATTGACCGCCGAGCTCGACGCCATGCTGGCGCAGGGGCGCCACCCTTCCGTGATCTATTTCGTCGACGACAATTTCATCGGCAACCGCAAGGCGACGCGCGAGATGCTGCCGCATCTCATCGAATGGCAGAAGCGGCGCGGCCATCCGCTGCGCTTTGCCTGCGAGGCCACGCTCAATCTCGCCAAGCAGACGGAAATCCTCGCGCTGATGCGGGCAGCGGAATTCCACACCGTGTTCGTCGGCATTGAATCGGCGGAGGCCGATGCGCTCATGCACATGCGCAAGGAGCACAATGCGGCGCTGCCGATGCTCGACGCGATCCGCACCCTCAACAGTTACGGGCTCGAAGTCACCTCCGGCATTATTCTCGGGCTCGACACCGACACCGCCGAGACCGAGGCGAGGCTCAAGGCTTTCATCGACGCGTCGCAGATACCGATCCTCACCATCAATCTGTTGCAGGCACTGCCGAGGACGCCGCTATGGGATCGCCTCAAGCGTGCCGGCCGCATCGTCGCCGACGACACCGGCCTCGAAAGCAATGTGCGGTTTTTGCGACCCTACGACGAGGTGGTGGCAATGTGGCGCCGCTGCATCGCGCACGCCTACGCGCCCGAGCGGCTGTTCCAGCGCTTCACCCACCAGATCGGAGCGACTTACGCTAACCGGCTGGCGGGACCGGCCCGCGGCAAGCTCACCGTGAATAATCTCCGCCTGGCGCTGGTGCTGGCGTCCAACGTCGCCTTGCGGATCGGCGTTTTTTCCGATTATCGGCGCTGGTTCTGGAAGGCGGCCTTGCCGGCGCTTCGCCGCGGCCAGATCGACGCCGCGCTGAGCATGGGCGTCGTCGGGCATCATTTGATCCGGTTCTCGCGCGAAGCCTTGCGCGGCGAGCAGAACGCCTCGTTCTATTCCGCGCAATCGCGGCGGTCGACGGCGGCCGAAGCGGCGGCGCGCCGCCTGCGCGAAGCTGAGGAAGTTGGGGTCGGCTCTTAGAGCATGCTCCCGGAAAAGTGGAAGCCGGTTTTCCGAAAAGATCATGCTCCACCAAGATATTAGAGCGCCAATCGTTTCAATCTGAAGCGATTGCGCTCTAGGGGACCGCGACAATTCCGCTGGCTCGTCTGACGCCGCGGCACCAAATCACGCGGCTGCGGCCTTGGCGCCCGCCTTGCTCTCGGCGGCGGATTGCTCGAGCAGGATCGCACGCCGCGCGGCGATGGCAAAACGAACCTGGTCGAACGCCAGCGAGAAGGACATCTGCTCGTTCTCTTCGTATTCTTCGTGCTCGCCCTGGTGGATCATCGCGATCACGAGATTGTCGACGTCGGTCTGCATCTGATCGAGCGCCTCCAACGACGGCGCGGCGTGGGCCTTGCGCACAAGATCGAGCAGGCGTTGCAAGAGCCGGAGCCGGCGGGTGCGACCGCCGTGGCGGAAATAGCTGGCCAGGGCGGCGACCGCCGAACCGAACAGCGGAAAGATCAGCAGGCCGTAGAAGATGTCGTCACCGTATTTGTCGAAGAAGGATTTCTGATCGTCGGTCAGATAGGCGAGTGCTCCCGGATGCACCGTGACGCCGGCGTCTTTTTCGGTCGGCGGCGCCTTGATCTTGATCTCGCCGGGCATTGCGGCCGCCAGCGCCAGCCGGGACGAATAGATCAGCTTCGCCAGGCTGGCGATGCTGTCGCGGCTGAGCGTTTTTCGCGCCACCAGGTATTCGGGGAAGCTGAGACTCTTGAGGCCGTCGTCCGGACTGGGCGGATTGCCGCCGAACGTGCCGGCGTCGATATCGACGGACTCGAAAGCGGGATTGCGCTTGGCGATGCCGTCGGCCTGATCGATCGCGATGAAGCTCGGCGCCTCGCCGTTGCGTGACGCTGCGGCGATCGCATCGGTGATGGCCTGCCCGGTCGCGGCGCCGGCGACGAAAATCGCGTCGACCTGGTTGGCCTTGACGGCCTCGGCGAGGTTTTTCGGATCGATCAGCGAAACCTGCACCTTGTCGAGTGGAACGCCGTAATGATTGAGTACGACATCGAGCAAATCTTTGGTCGCAACGTTCCCGGTCACGATGCCGACGCGGCGACCGACAAGCTGCAGCACTTTCTTCAACTTGCCGCCGGCCGCTGCGGTCTCACCGGCATCCTCGCCGCTCTTGTCGCCGCCGGCCTCGGCGGCTTCGGCGTCATCACTCTTGGTGGCTTTTGCCTTCTTGCCCGTCGCGGCCTTGTCGCCCTTGCCGGCCCTTGCGCTCTTACCATCCTTGGCGCCTCCTTCCTTCTTTTCAGCGGTGCTCGTGTCCTTCTTCGCCGGCGCGCTCGTCTCTTTCTTAGCGGTGATTGGCGTTGCGGGTGCCGGAACGATCAACGCCATCACGTTCTGCCGCAGGATGGCGACGACCGGCCAATCCGGCGTGTTGCCGATCGTGCCGGGCAAAATGGCGAGGTCGGCGTTGCCGGTCGCCATCGCCTGCGCGCTCTCTTTCGCTCCGCCGGTGGTAACGAGCTGCAGCTTGATCTTGTCGCGGTCGTCCGCGAATTTTTGAGTCAGGACCTCGACAAATTTTGTATTGGCGCTGTCGGCGGGCCCGGCGGCAATCCGCATGACGGTCGGTGCGGTGGTCAAATAGATCGCCGCGGCAACGCCGGCGCCGAGGATGATCGTCCCCAGAATGGTCACGAGCCAGGTATGCCGCAGAAATGTTCTGACCCGAATTCGAACGGTATGCTCAAGCGATCCGATACTCATGGCATTGCCCGATATGTGACCCGGCATGATCGAGGACGCGTTGCCCGCCCGGCCGAAGCGCTGAGCAAGCCAAAGCTTCATGGCGAGCGGCGGCCGGTTTGGTACTCCCGCGGGCATGATGAATCTTACCACGGCCTCTGTGTTTTGACCCTGCGCCGCTCCACCGGCCGCCGCGGGCAACGAGCCGCTGGGTTAATCGCAGGCAAAAGGCGGAAATTTGGCCGCCGGTCCAGCTAGGCCGCGCTGCGTCCAGACGATCCCCATGGTCCGAACCGCATGCCAGTCGGCATCGCCTGATGCAGCATGAGCATTTGGCGGATGGTTTCCGAGGTCACGAGCCCGACCAATCGGCCCGACATATCGACGATTCCGACGGCCGGTACCGACTTTTCCTGCAGCAGCCGGAATGCCTCGTCGAGGCAGCAGCTTTTGTTCAAGGTGGGAATGCCGCCGGTCATGGCGTCGGCGACGCGCGCGTTTGGCCCGCGCTCCTTCAGGGCGCGAATGAGGTCGTTGCGCACCAGCACGCCGAGCGGCCGGCCGTCGCCGTCCACCACCGGGAACTCGCCCTGACTGGTGCGCAAAAGCGTCTCGACGGCGGCGTCGACATGTTCGTCCGGCGTCAGTGTTGCGAACTGCGTCATCATCGCCGCAGTCACCGGTATGCCGCGCGACATGGCACGGATCGCGACAAGATGCGCTTCCGAGGCGGCGGCGAGATAGACGAAGATAGCGATGAAGATCAAAAGCGGATTGCCGAACAGGCCGAGGAAGCCGAGTGCGAAGGCGACCCATTGCCCGATCGTGGCGGCGATTTCGGTGGCGCGGACGTAGCCGAGCCGCGACGCGAGCAGCGCGCGCAACACGCGCCCGCCGTCCATCGGAAAGGCGGGGATCAAATTGAACACAGCGAGAAACAGATTTACCGCCGCGAGGCGGTCGATCATGCTGACATCGGCGCTCTCAAGCGCGGCGAGGTGGTCGGCCGAAAGGTTGGCGCCGGCGAGGAGCACCAGTAACGATGCGATGACCACGTTGACGGCGGGTCCGGCGATGGCAATGAGGAATTCCTCGCTCGGCTTTTCCGGGATGCGCTCGAGCCGCGCTACGCCGCCGATCGGCAGCAGAATCACGTCGGGCGTCCGCACGCCGAAGGCGCGCGCCGTGAAGATGTGACCGAATTCGTGCAGCAGCACGCACAGGAACAGGAGCACGATGAACAGCAGGCCGCTCCAGGCCGCCTGCGGCCCGCCTGCGATGTACTCCACGCCGAAAATCCAAGCGAGTAACAGAAGGAAGGTCACGTGAATGCGTACCTTCGTACCGGCGACCGATCCGATGTTCAGAAACCAGGACATGGCGACCTCTTGGCAACCTCTGCGGCGCTCGCGGGTAGCCGCACGCTTGAAAAATAGTGATGTTGCCGGCTATTTACGAGAGCGGCGTTCCGCCGAGATCGTTGTCACAGACGGAGTTTACCCATGGCGCAAAAGCTTTCCGGCGAGGCGCGCAGCCGCGCGCTCGCCCGCCTCAACGGCTGGAGCGAGGTCAAGGGCCGCGATGCCATCAGCAAAAAGTTTGTCTTCGCTGATTTCAACGAGGCGTTCGGCTTCATGGCGCGCGTCGCCCTGGCGGCGGAGAAGCTCGACCATCATCCCGAATGGTCCAACGTCTACAAGACCGTCGAGGTCACGTTGTCGACGCACGATGCCGGTGGTTTGACCGAGCTGGACGTGAAGCTCGCCGAAACCGCGGACAAGTTCGCCAGCTAGAGCGGCGTACACCCGCCAAGGCAGGCGCTTCGCCTTGCCGCTGCCGCCTTTCGCGGCCATCCTGTCGCGGCCATGTGAGTCCAGAGGGCTGAGCCGGGCACATGTCGTTCGGGCACGATACCGCATCATGGGCGGACGCCGAGGCGCTGGCGCGCCGTTTCGCCGTCGATGAGCAAGAAGTCCGGCGCGGGTTTTGGCGCAAGCTGCGGCGCCTCGCCGCGCACCTGCCGTTCGCCGAAGATTTGATTGCCGCGCATTATTGCGCGTTCGATCGGCAAACGCCGTTCAAGGTGAAGGCCGTCCTCATCGGCGCGCTCGCCTACTTCGTGCTGCCGACCGATGTCATTCCCGATGTTCTCCCGGTGATCGGCTATACGGACGATGCCGCGGTGCTCGCCGCCGCCATCAAGCTCGTCGCCTCGCATATCACGCCGGAGCATCGCGAGGCGGCGCAGTACATGCTCGCGCGCATGCGCGGCGAGAGGTGAATCACGGGCGCAGCACGATCTTGCCCATGGCCTTGCGGTCGGCGATGGCCTTGAGCGCCGCCGCGGTCTCGGCCAGCGGATAGACCGCATGCACATGGGCGCTGAGCTTGCCTTCGGCGCACCACTTCACGATGTCTTTCATCAAGGCCCGCTGCGCCTGCGGCTCGCGCATCGTCCACGCCCCCCAGAGGACACCGCGAATGTCGGAGTTCTTGAGCAGGACGAGATTGAGCGGGAGTTTGGGAATCTCTCCGGCGGCGAAGCCGATCACCAGATAGCGGCCCCCCCAGCCGAGAGCGCGCACGGCGGGCTCCGCATAGGGGCCGCCGACCGGATCGTAGACCACATCGATGCCGCGATCGCCGCCAAGCCGCTTCAACGCATCACGCAAGTCTTCGCTGGTGTAATTCACCGTTTCGTCGGCGCCGTGGGATCTGGCGAAGGCGAGCTTTTCGTCGGATGAGGCGCAGGCGATGACGCGCGCGCCCATGATCTTGCCGACTTCAACCGCGGCAAGTCCGGTGCCGCCGGAGGCGCCGAGCACGGCGAGCGTCTCCCCCGGCTTGAGGTCGGCGCGTCGGCGCACGGCGTAGAGCGTCGTGCCATAGGTCACGGTGACGCCGGCTGCCCGCTCGAAATCGAGATTATCGGGGATCTTCACCAGGACCCTTGCGGGGACGGCGACATATTCGCGGGCCGCGCCCGAACCGGTGCCGATCACGCGGTCGCCGGGCGCAACGTCCGTTACCCCGGCGCCGACGCTCTCGACGATTCCGGCGAATTCCGACGCCGGCGAGAATGGGAACGGTGGCTTGTTCTGGTATTTGCCGGCGATGATTAACAAGTCGAAGAAGTTGAGGGCTGCGGCCTTGACTCGCACCACGGCCTCGCCGGGTCCGGCGGTCGGCTGCGGGATGTCGGCGAGTTCGAGTTCGTCAGGGGTACAAAAATGCGTGCAGAGTATCGCTTTCATGGATGTCACTGTCCTCCGGGAAGCCGCGAAGCGCGCGCCCGCAATCAGTAATCACAAAATAGGGGGACCTTGGAAGTAACTGGGCCTCTGCGAACTGCCGCGGTGATTCACGCTCCCAAGCGACAGCTGGCTGTGCCGGCCGGCAGCCGCTTGTTGCCGCCGCACGGGGCACCGGTTGCGCCTTCGCTTTGTCGATTCCGTTCCCTCCTCGGCCAAAATGGGTTAAACATGAAGGGTTTGGATTCAATCAGCGCCGATTTCGCGAGGCCCGATGCATATCCATCGACAGTGGCAAGTTGCCTTTTCGCTGCTCATTACGGCGGCAATTGCCGTTCCCGCGCTCGCCCAGCAGTCGGAGGCTCCGGCCCCCGCAACATCGCCCACGCCCGCAGCCCCGGCACCCAAGAAGCCGCCCAAGCATAAACCCGCCACACCCGCGACTGCGCCCGCTGCGACGGCGGCGCCGGCAGCGGCACCGGCTGCGGCCGTGGCAGGCGGGGTGAAGCCGACGCTGCTTGGTCAATATGGCGATTGGGGCGCCTACACGGCTTCCCCGGGCGGGAAAAAGATCTGCTTTGCCATCGCGAAGCCTTCGTCCTCGGAGACCAACCCTCCCAATCGGCCGCGCAATCCGTCCTATATGTTCATTTCCTCGCGGCCGGCCGACAAGGTGAGCAACGAGGTCTCGATCATCATCGGTTATCCGTTCAAGCCGAATTCCGAGGCGACCGTGGATATCGGCTCGACCTCGTTTGCGCTCTACACTCAGCAAGACGGCGCCTGGATCAAGAACGCAGCGGATGAGGCCCATATGGTCGAGGCCATGCGGGCGGGGCAAAGCGCGGTGGTGAAGGGCGCGTCCGCGAAGGGAACGCGAACGACAGACACCTTCTCCCTCCGCGGTCTCGGCCAAGCCCTCGACCGCGCCGACCAGGATTGCAAGTAGACGGGGCTGCACAGAACGCTTCGGGCCGCTGTCCGCGCCGTGCCTCAGGTCGGCACCTATCGGGAAGGGACGTTTCGCCCCATCTATGCCAAGGCGCGCTAGCGCCCTTCTTATTCGGATTGGCTATGACTGCTCCGCTTGCCGCGACCCAGCCGGATGACATCGCAGCTGCCGCCCGGATCGAAAAGCGGCCGCTCGAGCGCTACGTCACGCCGGCAAAGCCCTCGCTCGTCGGGTTGCCGCGCGACGCGGTCGCCAAGGCGCTCGGGGCCGCCGGCGTGCCGGAGCGGCAGCGCCGCATGCGGCTGCAACAAGTCTGGCACTGGCTTTATGTGCGCGGCGTCCAAGACTTCGACGAGATGACGACGCTGTCGAAGGAGCTCCGCGCGGAACTGGCGCGGCACTTCACCCTGGCGCGTCCGGAAATTGCCGCCGAGCAGGTCTCGGTCGACGGCACGCGCAAGTGGCTGCTCCGGCTTCCGGGCGAGGTTGCCGGCCAGCCGCATGAGGTCGAATGCGTCTACATTCCGGAAACCGATCGCGGCACGCTTTGCATTTCGAGCCAAGTCGGCTGCACGCTCAATTGCTCGTTCTGCCACACCGGTACGCAGCGCCTGGTCCGCAATCTCACGCCGGGCGAGATCGTCGGGCAGGTGGTGCTAGCGCGCGACCGGCTCGGCGATTGGCAGCGGGCGGCGGCGCCGGCCGGTGCAGAGCCCGAGAAGCGCCTCGTCTCCAATGTCGTCATGATGGGGATGGGCGAGCCGCTCTACAATTTCGAGGCCGTGCGCGACGGCCTCGGCGTCGTCGCCGACGGCGAGGGCTTGAGCATTTCCAAGCGGCGGATCACGCTTTCGACATCGGGCGTGGTGCCCAACATTGCACGCGCCGGGACCGATATCGGCGTCATGCTTGCGGTCTCGCTGCACGCCGTCACCGACGAGCTGCGCAACGAACTGGTGCCGCTGAACCGCAAATATCCGCTGCGCGAGCTCTTGGACGCCTGCCGCAATTATCCGGGACTCTCCAACGCCCGGCGCATCACCTTTGAGTACGTCATGCTCAAGGGCGTCAACGATTCGCTCGCCGACGCGCGGGCGCTCCTGCGTCTGCTCAAGGGCATCCCCGCCAAGATCAACCTCATTCCGTTCAATCCCTGGCCGGGCAGCAAGTACGAATGCTCCGACTGGGAGCAGATCGAGAAATTCTCCGAAGTCGTCTTCAATGCCGGCTACGCCTCCCCGGTGCGCACGCCGCGCGGGCGCGACATTCTCGCCGCCTGCGGTCAGCTCAAGAGCGCGACGGAAAAGCTCTCCGCGCGCGAGCGCTTGGCGTTGCGGGCGATGGCGATGACGGATTGACGCTCCTTGATGGCGATTATCCTCCGTATTTTGGTGGTGATGGTCGGCTATTTCTTGGCCTGCGTTGTCGCCTCGATCGTGCTCACCATCGGCACGCTGACGCCGCAATGGGACGATCTATCGCCGCTTGGCCTCCCATCCGTGGTGTTGTGGTCGGTCGTCGGCGTCGGCACCGCTTTTATTGCGGCGATCGCCACGCCGCCGGCGCTGCTCGTGATCGCGCTGGCGGAAGGATTCGCATGGCGGTCTGGCCTGGTTTATGCGGTGCTTGGCGGTGTGCTGGCGCTGTCGCTGAGTTACGGTCTCGATTTCGCCGGCTATGCCGGCGAGCCCGGCAGCAGCCTGGCGCGCGAGCACGAGGTGATCGCCGCTGCCGGCATCGCCGGCGGCTTCATCTATTGGCTGTTGGCCGGCCGCCGGGCCGGCTCCTGGAAGTGATCGCATGAACCGAACCGGGCTCGCCGTCGCGCTCGCCGTCGCTGCCGTGGTCGGTGTCGCATTCGGCGTCTATCCGCAACTCGACCTCGACATTTCCGCGTTGTTCTTCGATCCGGCCGCGCGCACGTTCCAAATGGGTGGTCAGGCTTGGACGCTTTATTCGCGCGACGTCGCGAGCGCCCTGATCACGCTCCTGGTCGCGCCGGCCTTCGTCGCTGTCGTCGGCAAACTCGTGCTGCCGCGGCGGCGCATGCTGATTGGCGGCCGCGCCGCTTTGTTGCTGATCGTGACGCTGGCGCTCGGTCCCGGCGTTCTTGCCAACAAGATATTCAAGGAGCATTGGGGCCGCATGCGTCCGGTCGATGTCACGCAGTTCGGCGGCACCGACCGCTTCACACCCTGGTGGGATCCCCGCGGCCCGTGCACGGAAAATTGTTCGTTCATCGCCGGCGAGCCCTCGGGCGCGTTCTGGACGCTGGCGCCCGCGGCGCTGGCGCCGCCGCAATGGCGGTTGCTGACCTACGGCGCGACGCTCGCCTTCGGAGCGTTTATCGGCGGCCTGCGCATCGCCGCTGGCGGCCATTTTTTCACTGACGTCATGTTCGCCGGCGTGTTCATGTTCCTGCTGGCGTGGGTCGTGCACGGCCTGATCTATCGCTGGCGGCCGACGCGGCTGACCGACAAAGCCATAGAGCGGCCGCTCGAATGGGCGGGAGGCGCGGTCCGCGACGCGCTGGCTGCGCTGGTGCGGCGGATTGCGGCGCGCAAGAGCCCGCGCGCCTGAGGCCCCGACGACGCCAACGCACCGCCGGCCTGGCCAGCTTGCTTCGCTGCCGCGCATGCCTATAGTCCGCGCGGATTTCGAGGCGACCTTGTCTCTGCACGCAGGATTTTCTCATGGCCAAGGATGACGGAAACAAACGCGACGTCAAAAAAGTCGTGCTGGCCTATTCCGGCGGGCTCGACACGTCGATCATCCTGAAATGGCTGCAGACCACCTACGGCTGCGAGATCGTCACCTTTACCGCCGATCTCGGCCAGGGCGAGGAGCTCGAGCCGGCGCGAAGGAAGGCGCTGACGCTCGGCATCAAGCCGCAGAACATCTTCATTGAGGATCTGCGCGAGGAGTTCGTGCGCGACTACGTCTTTCCGATGTTCCGCGCCAACGCGCTCTACGAGGGCCAATATCTGCTCGGCACCTCGATCGCGCGGCCGCTCATCGCCAAGAAGCAGATCGAAATCGCGGAGCAAGTTGGCGCCGATGCCGTCGCCCATGGCGCGACCGGCAAGGGCAACGATCAGGTGCGCTTCGAGCTCGCCTATTATGCGCTCAAACCCGACGTCAAGGTCATCGCGCCGTGGCGCGAATGGGACTTTCGCTCACGCGAGGCGCTGATCGCCTTCGCCGAGCAGAACCAGATTCCGATTGCCAAGGACAAAAGAGGCGAGGCGCCGTTTTCGACTGACGCCAACCTCCTGCACACCTCCTCGGAGGGCAAGGTACTGGAAAATCCCGGCGAAGAGGTGCCGGATTACGTCTATTCGCGCACCGTCGATCCTGAACACGCGCCGGATGAACCGGCTTATGTCACCGTCGATTTCGAGCGAGGCGATGCGGTCGCCATCGACGGCAAGAGCCTGTCGCCGGCCGAACTGCTCGCGCAGCTCAACACGCTCGGCCGCCGGCACGGCATCGGCCGTCTCGATCTGGTCGAGAACCGCTTCGTCGGCATGAAATCGCGGGGCATGTACGAGACGCCGGGCGGCACCATTCTGCTTGCCGCGCATCGCGGCATCGAGCAGATCACCCTCGACCGCGGCGCCGCTCACCTCAAGGACGAGCTGATGCCGAAATATGCCGAGCTGATTTATTACGGCTTCTGGTTTTCGCCCGAACGCGAGATGTTGCAGGCCGCGATCGACAAGAGCCAGGAATTCGTCTCTGGCCGGGTGCGGCTCAAGCTCTACAAGGGCAATGTCGGCGTGGTCGGGCGCGAGAGCAAATATTCGCTGTACGATCAGGATCTGGTGACGTTCGAGGACGGCAAGGTCGCCTACGATCAGCATGACGCCGAAGGATTTATTCGGCTGAACGCGCTACGGCTGCGCACGCTGGGACAGCGGAAGAGGAAGCTGAAGCTGAAATCGTGAGGGCGCGGGAGTCACGCCGGCCGGTGACACACGGCTTCGACATTGTGGCCGTCGGGATCGAGCACGAAGGCTCCATAGTAGTTCGGGTGATAGTGCGGGCGCAGGCCGGGCGCACCGTTGTTCTTGCCGCCGGCCGCGATGGCGGCGCGATGGAAGGCATCGACCGCTGCGCGGTCCTTCGCGATAAACGCCACGTGCAGCCGGCCGGCGAGCGCATTGCCGGTACCGATCCAGAAATAGGGCTTACGCTCGTCGCCGAATCCGGCATAGGCGTCGCCGCCGCTCTCCTGCGGCGTCACCTCCATGATGATGCGGTAGCCGAGCGGCGCCAGCGCGCTTTCGTAGAATTGCTTCGAGCGGGCAAAATCGGACACCCCGAAGCCGATGTGGTCGAGCATGGCTACGGCTAAACCTGTCGCTCGACCAGCGTCCGCTTGAGATCAGCGATGACCTTCGCCGGGTTGAGGTGCTTGGGGCAGGCCTTGGAGCAATTCAGGATGGTGTGGCAGCGGTAGAGGCGGAACGGATCTTCCAGATTGTCGAGCCGCTCGCCGGTCGCCTCGTCGCGCGAGTCCACGATCCAGCGCTGCGCCTGCAACAGCGCGGCCGGTCCGAGATAGCGCTCGGAATTCCACCAATAGCTCGGGCAGGACGTCGAGCAGCACGCGCACAGGATACACTCGTAGAGCCCGTCGAGTTTCTGCCGGTCCTCGTGGCTCTGCTTCCACTCCTTCTCCGGCGTCGGCGAGACGGTGTGCAGCCACGGCTCGATCGAAGCGTGCTGGGCATAAAAGTTGGTGAGGTCGGGCACCAGGTCCTTCACCACCGGCATGTGCGGTAACGGATAGATGCGCACCGCGCCGCTGATTTCGCTCGTCGCCTTGGTGCAGGCGAGCGTATTGGTGCCGTCGATGTTCATCGAGCAGGAACCGCAGATGCCTTCGCGGCAGGAACGGCGGTAGGTCAGCGTCGGGTCGACGTTGTTCTTGATCCAGTTGAGCCCGTCGAGCACCATCGGCCCGCAATCGCCGGTGTCGACGTAATAGGTGTCGACGCGGGGATTGCGCCCGTCATCGGGGTCCCAGCGATAGATGCGGTACTCCCGCTCGGCGCGCGCCTTCGCTGGATGCGGCCAGGTCTTGCCCGCGGTGATCTTCGAATTTTTCGGCAGCGTGAATTGGACCATCAGAAAACCTCAATACACCCGGGCCTTGGGCTCGACATAGGCGACGTCATTGGTCAGCGTGTAGGTGTGCACCGGCCGGTAATCGAGGGTGACCTTGCCGGTATTGATATCGAGCCACACCTGCGTGTGCTTCATCCAGTTCTTGTCGTCGCGGTTCGGGAAATCCTCGCGCGCATGAGCGCCGCGGCTCTCGGCGCGTTTGGCCGCCGAATCCATGGTGACCACGGCCTGTTCGACCAGATTGGCGAACTCGAGCGTCTCGATCAGGTCGGAGTTCCAGATCAGCGAGCGGTCACTGACGCGGACGTCGCCAACGCCGGACAACACCTCGTGGATCAGCTTGGAGCCTTCCTCCAGTACTTCTCCGGTGCGGAACACGGCACAGTTGTTCTGCATCACGAGCTGCATCCTGGCGCGCAGTTGCGCGGTCGGCGTGCCGCCGGAGGCGTGGCGGAATTTGTCGAGCCGCGACAGCGGCCGCTCGGCGGAGTCCTTGGGCAGCTCGGGCTGCTTGTCGTTCGGGGTGAGGATTTCGGCGCAGCGCAGCGCCGCCGCGCGGCCGAAGACGACGAGATCGATCAGCGAATTCGAGCCTAACCGATTGGCGCCGTGGACCGAGACGCAGGCCGCCTCGCCCAGCGCCATCATGCCCGGAACCACGTAGTCAGGATTGCCGTTTTTCTTGATCAGCGCCTCGCCGTGATAATTGGTAGCGATGCCGCCCATGTTGTAATGCGCGGTCGGCACGATCGGCACCGGCTCGCGCGTCAGGTCGACACCGGCGAAGATGCGCGAGGTCTCGGTAATACCCGGCAGCCGTTCGGCAAGGATTTTCGGATCGAGATGGTCGAGATGCAGGTAGATGTGGTCCTTCTTCGGCCCAACGCCGCGGCCTTCGCGGATTTCAATGGTCATCGCGCGGGAGACGACGTCGCGCGAAGCGAGGTCCTTGGCGGACGGCGCATAGCGCTCCATGAAGCGCTCGCCTTCCGAATTGACCAGATAGGCGCCTTCGCCGCGCGCGCCCTCGGTGATCAGGCAGCCGGCGCCGTAAATGCCGGTCGGATGGAATTGCACGAACTCCATGTCCTGGAGCGGCAAGCCGGCGCGCAGCACCATGGCATTGCCGTCGCCGGTCTGGGTGTGCGCGCCGGTGCAGGACGCATAGATGCGCCCGTAGCCGCCGGTCGCCAGCACCGTCATCTGCGCGCTGAAGCGGTGGATCGAGCCGTTATCGAGATTGATGGCGACGACGCCGCGGCAGCGGCCTTCGTCGTCCATGATGAGGTCGATGGCGAAATATTCGACGAAGAACTCGGCCGAATGGCGCACCGCTTGGCCGTACATCGTGTGCAGCATGGCGTGGCCGGTGCGGTCGGCGGCGGCGCAGGTGCGTTGCGCGGTACCCTTGCCGTAGTGGGTGGTCATGCCGCCGAACGGGCGTTGATAAATCTTGCCGTCTTCGCGGCGTGAGAACGGCAGGCCCCAATGCTCCAGTTCGTAGACCGCTTCCGGCGCGTTGCGGCACATATATTCGATCGCGTCCTGGTCGCCGAGCCAGTCGGAGCCCTTGACGGTGTCGTACATGTGCCAGCGCCAGTCGTCCTCGCCCATGTTGCCGAGCGCGGCGGCAATGCCACCCTGCGCCGCCACCGTATGCGAGCGCGTCGGGAACACTTTGGTGATACAGGCGGTGCGCAAGCCGGCTTCGCTGCAGCCGACGACGGCGCGCAGCCCGGAACCGCCGGCGCCGATGACGACGACGTCGTAGGCGTGATCTTCGATCGGATAGGCGCGGCCGTTGATGGCCGGCGCCGTGCTGCCGCCGTTCGATCCGCTCTCTGCCATGCTTACACTCCGAATGACAATTTGAGAATAGCGTAGGCGCAGATCAGGCCGACGATCCAGCAGAAGAACGCGTTGGCCAGCAACAGCGTCAGCTTCAAGGATTCATCGGGGACATAATCCACGAGTATCTCCTGCATGCCGATCTTCATGTGGGTGATGGTGCAGACGATGAACAGGAGCATGACGATGGCGACCAGCGGCGCGCCGAGGATTTGCGCCACGGCGGCCTGATTGCGTCCGAGCAGCATGATGACGATGACGAATACAGCGACGGTCAGCGGGATGCCGGCGACCGAGGTCACGCGCTGCACCCAGAAATCCTGGGTCCCCGATTTCGCCGCGCCGCGGCCGCGCACCCGCGCAAGGGGAGTGCGGAAATGCTTCGGTGCGAGGTCGCTCATCGCGAGCCTCCCATGGCGAGGTAACCGATCACCCAAACGATGACCGTCAGGACGATCGAACCAATAATAGTGGCGGCCGCAAGCCACTCGCGCTGCTGCGCGCCAAAGCCGCGACCGGTATCCCAGATCAGATGGCGGACGCCGCCGAGCGTGTGATGGATCAGCGCCCAGGTGTAGCCGAACAACACCAATCGGCCGATGAACGAGCCGGCAAACCATTCGAATCTGGCGTAGCCGGCGGGCCCGGAAGCGGCGGCCATCAGCCACCAAGCCAGCAGCAGCGCGCCGAAATAGAGGCCAAGTCCGCTGATGCGATGGAGGCCGGACATCACCATCGTCAGCGTGAGCCGGTAGACTTGAAGGTGTGGCGACAGCGGCCGCGCCGCGGGGGCCTTGGTTTCGGCCATTGTGCTCATCCGAATTGGCTCGACAGCGGTGCCGAGCTTAAGCTGTGTCCTATCCAATCCGGGCGCGTGCCGCAATCGAGCAACAACGCGAGCGGGACGTCGATACGCCACGACAGTTCGCGAAAAGCGAAAGATACCATTGAAATAGCTCGGCACAATTGGCATTATCTAAAGTCTGACTTCGTGGAATCCGAAGGCAAGATCTTCCCATGCCATTCGATCTCGCCGATCTCAGCCTCTTTCGCCACGTGATCGAGGCCGGCAGCATCACGCACGGCGCCGAGCGGGCCCACCTCGCGCTCGCCGCCGCTTCGACGCGCATCCGCAACATGGAGGAGGCGCTCGGCGTCGTGCTGCTCAGACGTGGCCGCCAGGGTGTCACCCCGACGCAAGCCGGCCGCACCTTGCTGCAACATGCCCGCGCGATATTGCGCCAGGCCGAGCGTCTGCATGAGGATCTCGGCGCATATGGCGGCGGCCTCGCCGGGCAGATCCGGGTGCTGTCGAACACCAACGCGCTGACCGAGTTTTTGCCGGAAGCGCTCAGCTCGTTCCTCGCCGCGCACCCGAACGTCAGCGTCGATCTGGAGGAGCGCTTGAGCGACGAGATTGTCGGGCTGATCGCCGAGGGGGTTGCCGACCTCGGCATCGTCGCCGGAACCGTCGATGCCGGCGCGCTCGAAACCTATCCGTTCCGCCGCGACCGCTTCGTGCTCGTTGTTGCGCGCTCCAATCCGTTGGCGCAGCGCGACAAGATCGGATTTGAAGAGGTTCTCGACCACGACTTCGTCGGGCTGGATCGCGCCAGCGCCTTGCAGCGTTTCCTCGCCGGCAAGGCGGTGCGCATCGGCCGGCCGCTGCGCTTGCGCGTGCAGCTGCGCAGCTTCGATGCCGTGTGCCGGCTGGTCGAATGCAATGTCGGCATCGGCATCGTGCCGGAGACCACCGCGCGCCGCGTCGCCAAGACCATGGCGATCGCGGCCGTGCCGCTCACCGATTCCTGGGCGGTGCGCGAACTGACGATCTGTATCCGCGACATGAAAGAACTGCCGCTCTATGCGCGGCAGCTGGTCGAGCATTTGCGCGCCGGTGATCAGTAGTCAGTGATCAGCAATCAGAATTCGGGAAGTACGGTCTGATTGCTGACGACTTATTTATGACCGCGCTACCGCGGCATCAGCACCCAGTAATCGAGGTCGAGCAGGACCGCCGGATCGTATTCGTCGCCGGATTTGAACGGAAAGTCCTCGCAGGGACGATCGCGCGTAGCGATGGTGCGCAACCGCAACGCGCCGACGTCGGCTCGCCCCGGCAGCTCGGATTTGGCGAGCACTTCCGACCAGGCGAAAACGGTGCCGCCGGCGAACAGCGGCGCCACATGGCGGCCGCCATTGATGGCGGCGACATGGAAGGCATTGGCCAGTCCGTTGAAGGACAGCGCGCGGGCGAGCGAGATGGCGTGGCCGCCATAAATCAATCGTTTGCCGAAGCGGCTTTGTTTGGCGCCGAACAGATCGAAATGAATGCGCGCCGTGTTCTGGTACAGCCTGGTCGCGATCTGGTGCTCGGCCTCTTCGACGGTGACACCGTCGACGTGGTCGATACGCTCGCCGACCTCGTAGTCGCCGTAGCGATAGGGACTGCCGGATAGGGCATTATCGTAAGCCGGCAATTCGATCGGCGGGCAGGCTTCGCCCAGAACCTTGGGATCGAGCACGGTCGGCAGCCGCGGCACGTGATCGCCGGGCGCGGGTGCCGCTTCGTCGCGTTTGCGCACCATCACCCAGCGGACATATTCGAGCACCGGCACGCCGTCCTGCTTGTAGCCGGTCGTGCGCACATAGACGATGCCGGTCTTGCGGCTCGAATTCTCCTTCAACCCGATCACCTCGGAGAGCGCGGAGAGCGTATCGCCGGGAAAAACCGGACTGCGGAAATAACAACCGGCATAGCCGAGATTGGCCACGGCATTGAGCGACACGTCGGGGACGGTCTTGCCGAAGACGGTGTGAAACACCAGCAGGTCGTCGACCGGCGCGCGCGGGTAGCCGATCGCCTTGGCGAACGCGTCGGACGACTGCACGGCGAAGCGCGGCCCGAACAGGCCGTTGTAGAGCGCGACATCGCCGGTGGTGACCGTGCGCGGCGTGGCGTGACGGATCACCTGGCCGATGCGGAAATCCTCGAAGCAATTGCCGGGACTCGTCTTCGGCATTGATAAGATCCTTTGCTCAACCCGGCATGCGGTACACGTTTTCATAGCCGAACGTCGGTAGTCCGAAAAGCGGCGGACATCCGCATCGCGCGGCATCCTCTCCGAAATCTGCCGGGTCTGAGCGTCAGGTTTTTCCCGGATTGTCCGCGATCACGCAGCCGTGAGGACGCGGCTGAAACCCGCCCGCGGAGCGACCGTATCTCGCTGCGATGGCGCGATGGTGCGCGTCTCGGCGGCGCTTCGCCGGCCGATCTCGATGACAATCCAAAGATGGAGCCCCTCATGTCTAAGCGTCTCAGTCTGATTGCCGCCGCCGCGGCTCTCGCCTTGACCGCCGGCACGGCGGTTACCTACTCCGCGGCGATGGCGGAAAATACAGTCACCGTCGGTGGCGCGCCAATGTATCCGTCGAAGAACATCATCCAGAACGCGGTGAATTCGAAGGATCACACGACATTGGTTGCAGCGGTGAAGGCCGCCGGTCTCGTCGATACTCTCCAGGGCCCGGGCCCGTTCACCGTGTTCGCGCCGACCAACGAAGCCTTCGCCAAGCTGCCGCCCGGCACGGTCGACAATCTGCTCAAGCCGGAAAACAAGGCGACGCTGACCAAGGTGCTGACCTATCACGTCGTGCCGGGCCGCATGACCGCCGGCAGCCTGATGAAAGCCGTGAAGGATGGCGAAGGCGAAGCCAAGCTGAAGACCGTCGCCGGCGATTGGATTGTCGTGAAGCAGGCCGGTCCCGGCAAACTCACCGTCACCGACGACAAGGGTGATGTCGCGATGGTCACGATTGCCGACGTTCTCCAGTCGAACGGTGTGATCCACGTCATCGATGCCGTGCTGCTGCCCTAAGACCGTTCGACACGCGACGGGCCGGCGCAAACGCCGGCCCGTCGGCTTGGGCTGTAACTATTTGGCCGCTGGAAACGAAAGATAGGAAGCGCGAGATTTCGCGTTGAGCGCTGAGAACCGTATGACGCAATGGCTTCAACCGAACGTGATGGCGCTGTCCGGTAACGGGCAGTTGCTTCCATCGCAATTTCCCGGCAAGGCGGCGCTCTGCTCCCGCGTCGGGGACCTTCGGATGGTTAAGGTCGAACCGCAGAACCGAAGCGCCGACGACTTGCGTCGCTCCGCCCAGATGGCGGCGGCGCAGGCCGGCGATCGCGCAGCTTATGAGGCGCTGCTGCGGGATTGCGTGCCGCTGATCAAGGTTGTTGCCGTCCGGCAGGGCGTCGCTGCTGACCACATCGACGACGTCGTCCAGGACGTGCTCTTGACCATCCATCGCGCGCGCCAAACCTATGATCCGGCGCGTTCCTTTACCGGCTGGTTGCGGACCATTGCCGAGCGCCGAGCGATCGATCTTCTGCGTCGGACCGGCCGACAGCGCGCGCGCGAAATTCATTCGCCGCTCGCTTTCGAATCCTATGCCGAGGAGACCGCAGACCCGAGCCGCACAGCCGGCGATGCCGCCAGTTCGCGCCGCGTGAACGAAGCACTGGCGATGCTGCCGGAGCGCCAGCGTGAGGCGGTTCAAGTTTTGGTTTTGGAAGAGCGGTCGCTCGCCGAAGCCGCTATTGCCACGCGCCGCAGCAAAGGCGCGATGAAGGTCAACCTCCACCGCGCGCTCAAAGCGCTGCGCGCCAAATTTGAGGGGAAAGATTGAGGAAGCCATGACTCTCACCCCTCATGATCGTCTGATCCGCGGGCTGGCCGCCGACCTCAAGCCGGTGCGGCGTTTGCCGCCGCCGCTATTGCGTGCGTTCGCCTGGCTCGCCGCAGTCGCCGCCATCGCCATCGGCCTCGCAGCCTTCGCCGACGTGGATGCCGTCTGGCAGCGGATCACCGCGGCGCCGGATTTGTGGCTCGCGGTCTTCGGCTCGACCTTGACCGCTGTTCTTGCGGCCGTCGCGGCTTTCGAGTTGAGCCTGCCAGACGCGCCACGCGTCTGGGCCGCCTTGCCGCTACCCGCCCTCATATTGTGGATCGCAGCGAGCGGCTTCGGTTGTCTGCGGGTCTGGATTGCACCGCACACGCATGTCGCGGCGCTGGGCGAAGCACGCGACTGCTTTATTTTCATCGTATCCCTGTCGGTGCCCTTGTCGGTGCTGCTGCTCGCGATGTTGCGCCGCGCCTGCCCGCTTTACCCAGGCCTGACCGCTGTTGTCGGCGGCCTTGCCGTCGCCGCCGCCGCGGCCAGCCTGCTCAACTTCTTTCATCCCTACGATGCGGCGGCGACCGATCTCGCCGTGCATGCGGTCGCGGTGGCCCTCGTGATCGGCGCCAATCGCGCGCTGGGCGGCAGAATTTTCGGCAGCCCGGCATTCACGCCGAGCGATGTAACCGCGGACGAGGTCGCACCGAACTAGGAGGCGATGGCGCCAGTCAGCGCCATCGAAATCCTTAAGGAGGATCAACCGATGACCCGTTCCACCACCATCATGTCCCTTGCCGCCGCGACATTGGGCTTGGCGCTCGCCTTCGCGCCGGCCGCTTTCGCCGACGACATGTCGAAGGACAGCATGTCCAAAACCGACACCATGAAGAAAGACACCATGAAAAAAGACCCGATGTCGAAGGACCCCATGTCCAAAGACAGCATGTCGAAGGACACGACGAAGAAAGACACCATGAAAAAGGACGACATGAAGAATTAGGTCACATTCGCGTGTGCCGGGTTCGGCGCCTCGAATCCGGCACGACGCGATGTTAAATGTCGCATCGGCAAAACAGGCGAACAAACCCAGCAAACGAAGCGAACCGATGAGTGTCGAAACCGCAGCGCATCTCCGGTTGGGAATGGAGACTTCGCACGCCGTGATTCACCCGCGCTGGGTGCGCGTCACTCATTGGATCAACGCGCTCGCCATGCTGACGATGATCGGCTCGGGCTGGCAGATCTACGACGCCGCACCGCTGTTCGGCTTCGAATTTTCCCATCATATCGCGCTCGGCGAATGGCTTGGCGGCGCGCTGCTCTGGCATTTCGCGGCGATGTGGCTGTTGGCGATCAACGGCCTCACCTATGTCGCGCTCGGCATCTTGACCGGCCGCTTCCGCCGCAAGCTTTTCCCGATCCGTCCGCGCGAGGTTGTCGGCGACTTCGCGGCCGCGTTGCGCGGCCGCCTCGCGCATGACGATCTCACGGTCTATAACGCCGTGCAGAAGCTTCTCTATCTGGGAATCCTGCTCACCGGCTTCGTCATCGTCCTGTCGGGGGTGTCGATCTGGAAGCCGGTGCAGTTTCAACATTTGACCAGTTTCTTCGGCGGCTACAATACCGCGCGTTATGTGCACTTCGCCGCCATGACGGCCATCGTCGCGTTCCTGGTCGTGCATGTGACGCTCGCCGTTCTGGTGCCGAAGAGCCTGCGCGCGATGCTGACCGGTCGCTGAAAGCCGAGGAGAAAAATCAGTGACTCGCCTGCGCAAACCGCTACCCGGCGTCGACGCGAAGCTCCTGATCAAGGATGCGGCGAAGCTCCTGCCGGAGCCGTCGCGGCGGTTCTTTCTTCGCGGGGCTGCGAGCCTCGGCGCGCTCGCCGTGCTCAGCGGCTGCGATATCATCGACGGCGACACTTCGGAGAATGCGCTGCGCGTCATCTCGCGCTTCAACGACCGCGCGCAGGCCTGGCTGTTCGACCCCAATAAGCTGGCGCCGGAATATCCGGAGAGCATGATCACGCGGCCGTTTCCGTTCAACGCCTATTACAGCGAGGAGGAAGCCCCGGACATCGACGGCGACAAATGGCAGCTTGAGATCGGCGGCTTGGTCGACAACAAGAGGCCGTGGACGCTGCCGGAACTCTGCCAGCTGCCGGAGGTCTCGCAGATTACCCGCCATGTTTGCGTCGAGGGCTGGAGCGCCATCGGCTCCTGGCAGGGCGTCAAGCTGTCCGATTTCCTCAAGCTGATCGGCGCCGACACCAAAGCCAAATATGTCTGGTTTCAGTGCGCGGAAGGCTATTCGAATACGATCGATATGCCGACGGCGCTGCATCCGCAGACGCAATTGACGCTCAAGTTCGATCACCAGATCCTGCCGCGCGCCTACGGCTTCCCGGTCAAGATCCGTATTCCGACCAAGCTCGGATTCAAAAATCCGAAGTACGTCACGGCGATCTGGGTGCAGAACAACGACGCCGGCGGCTATTGGGAAAACCAGGGGTATAACTGGTTCAGCGGCCTTTGATTGCTCACGCGTAACCGCTTATAAACACCCCCTCGACATAGTGACTCTTGGAAGCTCCACGGGCGGTACCGAGTCACCGCCACGACGCGGCTCATCTGGAATTTCTATGGAATTCTCCGAAATAGACCGCACGATGATGGCGCGCTGTATCGAGTTCGCGCGCCGCGGCGCGGCGGAGGGAGAGCACCCTTTCGGCAGCATCATCGCCAATGGCGCCGAAGTCATTGCCGAGGCGTCGAACCGGACAGTGCGCGACCGCGACGAATCCCGGCACGCCGAAATCCTCGCCGTTGCGCAAGCGCGCAAGGTCCTTGCCGATTCGGCGCTGGCGCGCTGCACGCTCTACTCCATCATCGAGCCTTGCCCAATGTGCTCCTTTTGCATCAGGGCTGCGGGCGTCCGCCGTGTTGTGTTTGCCCTGCACTCACCGGTCCTGGGCGGGCTGTCAAAATGGAATATCCTCGGCGACCGCTCGCTTTCGCGGCGAATTCCGTGTCTGTTCCGCGCCCCTCCGGAGATCGCCCACGGCGTTCTCGCCGACGAGGCGATGCAGGCGTGGAGCGACTGGCGGCCGCTGGCGACGCAGGCGATCAGGCTGTTCGGTTTTTTCGTCAAGCCGAAAGTCGGCAAGATCAATGCGGACGGGTTGTAGCCTGCGCGTGAAGGCAACAGCACCCAACTGATCGCCTCCAATCCCAACTCGTCATCTGCGTTTGCTCGGCTTGCCAAGCCAAGCGCCGCGCTTTAGCAATCCTCGCGCGTCATTCCGCGAGGCGTCATTCATGGCAAGCTACAAACTTCTTCTCCTCCCCGGCGACGGCATCGGTCCGGAAGTGATGGCCGAGGTCAAGCGTCTGCTCGGCTTCTTGGCCAAGTCGGGCATCGCCACTTTCGCAACCGAGGAGGGGCTGGTCGGCGGCGCCTCGTACGACGCCCACGGCGTCGCCATCACCGAACAAACCATGGCGAAGGCGAAGGCTGCCGACGCCGTCATCTTCGGCGCCGTCGGCGGGCCGAAATGGGACAACGTGGCCTACGACGTGCGGCCGGAAGCGGGGCTGCTTCGGCTGCGTAAGGATCTTGGTCTATTTGCCAACATCCGGCCGGCGATCTGCTATCCGGCCCTTGCCGACTCCTCGAGCCTCAAGCGCGAGGCGGTCGAAGGGCTCGACATCGTCATTCTGCGCGAGCTCACCGGCGGCGTCTATTTCGGCGAGCCGAAGACCATCACCGACCTGGGCAACGGCCAGAAGCGCGCCATCGATACGCAGGTCTACGATACTTACGAGATCGAGCGCATCGCCCGCGTCGGCTTCGAGCTTGCGCGCCAGCGGCGCAACAAGGTCACCTCGATGGAGAAGCGCAACGTGATGAAGACCGGCGTGCTCTGGCGCGAGGTCGTCAGCGCGGTGCACGCCCGCGAATACAAGGACGTTCAACTCGAGCACATGCTGGCGGATGCCGGCGGCATGCAGCTGGTGCGCTGGCCGAAACAGTTCGATGTCATCCTCACCGACAATCTGTTCGGCGACATGCTGTCCGATGTCGCGGCGATGCTGACCGGCTCGCTCGGCATGTTGCCCTCGGCTTCGCTCGGCGAGGTCGATGCCAAGAGCAAGCGGCGCAAGGCGCTGTATGAGCCGGTGCACGGCTCGGCGCCCGATATCGCCGGCAAGGGCATGGCCAATCCGATCGCCATGCTGGCGTCATTCGGCATGGCGCTGCGCTATTCCTTCAATATGGCGAAGGAAGCCGATCTGCTCGATGCGGCGATCGCCGCCGCGCTGGCCAAGGGCCTGCGCACCACCGATATCAAGTCGGAGGGCACGACGGTCGTGAGCACCACCGAGATGGGTGAAGCGGTCGTCGGCGAACTGGAGAAGCTTTTTGGATAGGACTCAGAGACAGAGGTGGTCCCGCCTTACGGGACAGAATGGCGGTTTGGCTAAGGTGGATTCTGGGTTCGATTACGCCGCCAATTTCTCCTCGTTTGCCTGCGTAGCATAGACCTCGTCGGGCGTCCTGCCGCCGAA
>Ga0208937_1000565_pt1 | contig 26356 bp, 20 predicted proteins | sample June2015DPH_11_5_FD_184705 | JGI IMG/M metagenome (GOLD analysis project Ga0208937, IMG submission 184705) | Peatland microbial communities from SPRUCE experiment site at the Marcell Experimental Forest, Minnesota, USA - June2015DPH_11_40... | ecosystem: Environmental > Terrestrial > Soil >...
GAGCTTCCAGCTGCGCTCGTGACCGGAGCGCTGGTCGTCGAGGACGCCGCGGCGGCAGACAACCGCGTGCTGTTCCATCTCATCAATCTCGCTCGCGAGGAAGAGGCCGCGCTGCTGCTCACCGCGACAACGGCGCCGGCAACCTGGCCGGCCGCCATCCCCGACCTCGTCTCGCGGCTGCGCGCCTTGCCGGTGGCGACGCTGCAAGCGCCGGACGATGCGATGCTGCGCGCGGTGATCGTCAAGCTCGCCGCGGATCGCCAGCTTGCACTTGACGAGAGCGTAGTGGGCTATCTGTCGACCCATATCGAGCGCTCGTTTGCCGCCGCACGCGCGGCGGTGATCGCGCTCGACAACGAGGCGCTACGGCAACGGCGCCCGGCCACGCGGGCGCTGGCGGCGGAGATTTTTCGTGGTGAGACTTCGCCGAGCGGCTAGGCCGAGCGTTGCAAGGATGATCTCGCCCAGCGCCGCGAAATCCTGCTTGCGCGGCGAGGTATGCCGCCACGCGAGCCCGACGGTGCGCGCCGGCTCGGGTTCGACAAAACGCAAAAGCTTGACCCGGCTGTCGCGAACCTCGACGGCAGCGGCGACTTCCGGCACCAGCGTCACCCCGTAACCGTTCGCGACCATCTGCATCACGGTCGCGAGCGATGTGGCGCCGAGCGTGGCGGGGGTGTCGCCGCGCGCTGCCGCGCAGAAGGCCAGCGCTTGGTCGCGCAGGCAATGTCCTTCCTCGAGGAGAATGAGCCGCCGCTGGTCCACATCCTCGGCCGCGACGCGCCCTCGCAGCGGATCGGCGGCCGGCAGCGCCAGCAGGAATGGGTCGTCGAACAGCCGCAGTATCTCCACGTCGGCGCCGTCCGCCGGCAACGCCAGCATCACCGCGTCGAGATCGCCGCCCGCAAGTTCTTCGAGCAACATCTTGGTCTGGGTCTCGCGGACCTCCAGACGCAGTTGCGGATAGCTCGTCTGCAGCCGCGGTAGCACGCGCGGCAAAATGTAGGGCGCCAGCGTCGGGATGATACCGAGGCGAAGCTTGCCGCTGAGCACGCCGCGATGGCGAGCGAAGTCTATGAGATCGCGGGTGGTGGCGAGAATGCGCTCGGCCCGCTGCGCGACTTCGACTCCGGTCTCGGTGAGCGCGATCTCACCCGACCGCCGCTCCACCAGTTCGGCACCGATTTTCCGCTCGAGTTCGCGGACCTGCATGGACAAAGCCGGCTGGGTGACCGCGCAGTCCGCCGCCGCTCGCCCGAAATGCCGGTGATGGGCGAGCGAGGTCAAATAACGAAGCTGACGCAGGGTGATCATCCCGATAAGTTACGCTTATCGACAGCCCTAGGCAATACGATTGGACCTGATTGCGGAAGAAGCCTAGAAATAGCACGAGTGGCAACAACCCCCAGAAGTCATAATCGTTCCGTGCGGAACAACCCGAAGAAAATTACAAAACACGATCGGAGACAGACATGGACGCCAAGACCGAGAAGAGCGCGGGCAAGTGCCCGTTCACCCACGCCCACAGGAACCGCGACTGGTGGCCCAATCAGTTGGACCTCAGCGTTCTGCGTAAAAACTCCGATTTGTCCGATCCGATGGGCAAGGTGTTCAACTACGCCAAGGAGTTCAAGAGCCTCGATCTGAAGGCCGTGATCAAGGACCTGCGTGCCTTGATGACGAACTCGCAGGACTGGTGGCCGGCCGACTTCGGCCATTACGGCGGACTGATGATCCGCATGGCGTGGCACAGCGCGGGCACGTACCGCATTGCCGATGGCCGCGGCGGCGCCGGAGCTGGCCAACAGCGCTTCGCGCCGCTCAACAGCTGGCCGGACAACGCGAGCCTCGACAAGGCGCGCCGGCTGCTCTGGCCGATCAAGCAAAAATATGGCCGCAAAATCTCCTGGGCCGACCTGATAATTCTTGCCGGCAACGTCGCGCTGGAGTCGATGGGATTCAAGACGTTCGGTTTCGGCGGCGGCCGCGCCGATGTCTGGGAGCCTGAAGAACTTTACTGGGGTCCCGAAGGGACATGGCTGGACGACGAACGCTACAGCGGCGACCGTGATCTTCAGAATCCTCTCGCCGCCGTGCAGATGGGCCTGATCTACGTCAATCCGGAAGGGCCGAACGGCAAGCCGGATCCCCTCGCGGCGGCCAAGGACATTCGCGAGACCTTCGCGCGCATGGCGATGAACGACGAGGAGACCGTCGCGCTGATTGCCGGCGGCCATACCTTCGGCAAGACCCACGGCGCCGGCGATCCGTCGCTGGTCGGCCCGGCGCCGGAAGGCGCGGCCATCGAAGAGCAGGGTCTCGGCTGGAAGAGCAAGTTTGGCACGGGCGTGGGCGCCGACGCGATCACCGGCGGCCCGGAAGTCACCTGGTCGCAGATGCCGACGAAGTGGAGCAACCACTTCTTCGATAACTTGTTCAACAACGAATGGGAGCTGACCAAGAGCCCGGCCGGCGCCTATCAGTGGAAGGCGAAAGGCGGCGCCGCCACGATCCCGGACGCTTACGACAAGTCGAAGAAGTATGTGCCGACCATGCTGACCACGGACCTGTCGCTGCGGATGGACCCGATCTACGAGAAGATCTCGCGGCGCTTCTACGAGTATCCGGACCAGTTCGCCGACGCGTTCGCCCGGGCGTGGTTCAAGCTAACCCACCGCGACATGGGGCCGATTCACCGTTATCTCGGCCCGCTCGTGCCGAAGGAGATTCTGATCTGGCAGGACCCGATCCCCGCGGTCGATCACCCGCTGATCGGGGAGAAGGACATTGCCGCCCTGAAGGCGAAAATCCTCGCCTCCGGCCTGACTGTTTCGCAGCTGGTGTCGACGGCTTGGGCGTCGGCGTCGACGTTCCGCGGTTCCGACAAGCGCGGCGGAGCGAACGGCGCGCGCATTCGGCTTGCGCCGCAAAAGGACTGGGACGTCAACCAGCCGGCTCAGTTGGCGAAGGTTCTGCGCAAGCTCGAAGCGATCCAAAAGGAATTCAATGCTTCGCAGTCCAAGAGTAAGTCCAAGGGCAAGAAAGTTTCGCTTGCTGACCTGATCGTTCTCGGCGGCTGCGCGGCCGTCGAGGAAGCGGCGAAGAAGGCCGCGGTCGCGGTGAAGGTTCCGTTCACGCCGGGACGCATGGACGCCTCGCAGGAGCAGACCGACGTCCAATCCTTCGCGCCGCTCGAGCCGCTCGCCGACGGCTTCCGCAACTATTACCGCAGCCAGCACCTCATGACGGCCGAGGAGGCGTTGGTCGACAAGGCGCAGTTGCTGACGCTGACGGCGCCGGAGATGACGGTTCTCCTCGGCGGCCTGCGCGTATTGGGCGCCAATGCCGGGCAGTCCAAGCACGGCGTCTTCACCAACCAGCCCGGCAAGCTGACGAATGACTTCTTCGTCAACCTGCTCGACATGCGCACGCAATGGCAGCCGACCGCCGGCTCCGATGGCGTGTACGAGGGCCGCGACCGGAAGACGAACGCGGTCAAGTGGACCGGCACCACGGTCGACCTGATCTTCGGTTCGCACTCGCAGCTGCGCGCGCTGGCGGAAGTCTATGCGTGCGCGGATTCGAAGGACAAGTTTGTGAAAGACTTCGTGGCGGCGTGGACCAAAGTGATGAACGCCGATCGCTTCGACTTTGCCTGATCTCAGCCGAACGGTCTTCCTTCGAGGACTTCTGGAGCACAGCCACAAGCCTGTGGAACCATGAAGAAGAAATCAGGGCGGTGTTTCAAAACAGCTTGAAACGCCGCCCTGACGCCAAGGGCCCTCAGAAGCGGCCGGGGAGTTTCCCCGGCCTTTTTTGCAGGCAGTGCAAACACGCGCTAAGCGCCGTGCTTACGCTTTTGACTTCGGCAGCTTCTCCGCGATGCCGAGACTGTCGGCGCGGCGGCGCATCTCGGACCAGATGTCGGCAGGACCGATCCCGGCCCGGCGCCACAGCACGGCGAGATGGTAAAGGAGATCGGCGCTCTCGCGCACGATCGCCCGGTCATTGTGTTTGACGGCTGCGAGCGCGACCTCGCCCGCCTCCTCGATGACTTTTTGCGCCACCTTTCGGTTGCTCGCTCGCAAAAGCCTCGCCGTGCGCGGATGGTTGTCCGGCGTGACCGCTTCGAGAGAGGCGTAAAGCCGCTCGAGTTCATTGCCGACCGCTTCCGGACTGCGGGCATCGCTGGGCAAAGGCGAAGCTTCAGTCGGCACAATGAGCACCGAATGGGCTTCCGCCACCGCCAGCTCGTCGAGTTCTTCGTGGATCGGTCCGACCGGCAGGGCGTGCCGGCGGTCACCATTCAGCCGCTTTGCGAGTCTTGCGACCATCGCTCGCCTCCTTTACCGCGCTTCGCGGGTTCGGCGTGAGCGTTGGCAAGAGATCGCTAGCCGCGGTCTTTTGCCATCGCGCAGCCGTCGATGCCGCGCACGGTCGTGATGCTGACCGGTAAGACCGACAATCGAGTGCCGGCCGTACCAGCGTTGGTACTGCCCATGGCTTAATTGCCGAGTTTAGAAGTCGTTCAGTTTGCTTTTCTGACCGACGAGGCGCAGATAGGCCTCGTTGCTCATGCCGTCAAGCATTAAAAGGCCGCAACTCTTTGATCTATCAGGCCGAGACCGGTGGCCGCCGTGCCGTCTCCGGTCCCGCTCCAGGGAAGGCTTGACGGCGCGCCGCCGCGCCGCCTTATCTCGTTGGTGAAAGTCATGGAATCGTTATCTAGGACGGCGAGGGTGAGGCTCGAGGACCAAGGAGTGGTTATGGTCGACCGCGGCCAAGCGACCGCTGTTGCGCTCGAATCCAGCCCTGCGGCGGCGCTGGAAGCGCCGTCGCGGCTCGCCGAACCGGCGGAGCGGCACGCTGCGTCGGCTTTGGCCTCCAGCCCGGACCGCTTCATCAACCGTGAGCTGTCGTGGCTCAATTTCAACCGCCGCGTCCTCGAGGAATCCGCCAATCGCGGTCATCCGCTGCTTGAGCGATTGAAATTCCTGTCGATCTCGGCGAACAACCTCGACGAGTTCTTCATGGTGCGCGTGGCCGGCCTGCGCGCCCAGGTGCGCGCCGGCATCGGCACCAAGAGCCCCGAGGGACTGACCCCGGCCGAGCAGCTCGTGCGCATTGCCGAGGCCGTGGTGCTGCTGGTGCAAGACCAGCAGACGCAGTGGCGCGAGCTACGTGCGGCGCTCGCGCAGGCCGGGATCGTGCTGGTCGACGGTCCCGATGTGGGCAAGGCGGAGAAGGCTTGGCTCGAGGACCATTTTCTTGCCCACGTGTTCCCGCTGCTGACGCCGCTCGCCGTCGATCCGGCGCATCCGTTCCCGTTCATCCCCAATCTCGGCTTCTCGATCGCGCTGCAGCTGTCGCGCGCTAAGGACGGCAAGGCGATGAACGCGCTGATCCGCATGCCGAACCGCATCGAACGGTTCGTGCGGTTGCCGCAGGCCGGGGATGGCGGCGAGGTGCGGTTGATCTCGATCGAGGCCGAAACCAGCTTGTTCATCGGCAAGCTGTTCCCAGGCTATGCGGTGAAGGGGGTCGGCGCCTTCCGCGTCATCCGCGACTCGGAACTGGAAGTCCTCGAAGAGGCCGAAGATCTGGTGCGGCTGTTCGAAACCGCGCTGAAGCGGCGGCGCCGCGGTTTGGTGATCAGGCTCGACATCGAGGCGATGATGCCGGCGGAGCTGCAGCGGTTCGTGCTCCGCGCGCTCGGCGCCACCGATGACAGCGTGTTCAAGGTCGACGGCGTGCTGGCGCTCAACGAGATGGCGCAGCTCGCCAGCCTCGACCGGCCGGACCTCGAATTCGTGCCCTATACGCCGCGCTATCCCGGCCGCATCCGCGACCATGGCGGCGATTGCTTCGCCGCCATCCGGCAGAAGGATCTCATCGTCCACCACCCCTACGAGTCGTTCGACGTGGTGGTGGATTTTCTCAATCAGGCGACGCGCGATCCGGACGTCGTCGCCATCAAGCAAACGCTCTATCGCACCTCGGCGGATTCGCCGATCGTCAAGACGCTCGCGGAGGCCGCCGAAGCCGGCAAATCGGTCACCGCGGTCGTCGAGCTCAAGGCGCGCTTCGACGAGGAGGCCAACATCCGCTGGGCGCGCGATCTCGAACGCGCCGGCGTGCAGGTGGTGTACGGGTTCCTCGAGCTCAAGACCCATGCCAAGCTCTCGCTGGTGGTCCGCCGCGAGGGTGCCGCGCTCGCCTCCTACGTGCATGTCGGCACCGGCAATTATCACCCGGTGACCGCCCGCATCTATACCGACCTGTCGTTCTTCACCGCCGATCCTGCCATCGCCCGCGACGTCACCCGCGCGTTCAACTACGTCACCGGCTACGCGGAGCCCGCCGAGCTTGAGCGCATGGCGGTCTCGCCGCTGACATTGCGCAAGCGCATCCACGCGCACATCGAAGAGGAGATCGCCCACGCCAAGGCCGGCCGTCCGGCGGCCATCTGGATGAAGATGAATGCGCTGGTCGATGCCGATATCATCGACGCGCTCTATCGCGCTTCGAGCGCGGGCGTGGCGATCGAACTGGTGGTGCGCGGCATCTGCTGCCTGCGGCCGGGGGTTCCCGGCCTGTCCGAGAATATCCGCGTCAAGTCCATCGTCGGCCGCTTCCTCGAACACGGCCGCATCTATTGCTTCGGCGCCGGCCACAGTCTGCCGCATCCGAAGGCTGCGGTTTATATCTCGTCCGCCGACATCATGCCGCGCAATCTCGACCGTCGCGTCGAAGTGCTCTGCCCGATCCTCAATCCCACCGTGCACGAGCAGGTGCTCGATCAGATCATGGTCGCGAATTTCAAGGACAACCAGCAGAGCTGGGAGCTCGTCGCCGACGGCTCCTCGTCGCGCATCAAGCCGGGGCCGGGCGAGGAGCCCTTCAACGCCCAATCCTACTTCATGACCAATCCAAGCCTTTCGGGGCGCGGAAAGTCGCCGAAAGAGTCCATTCCCCGCTTACGGCATCGCTCGGAGCGGGCGTGAGCGAAGCCGCAAACGCGCCACCGATTGCCCGGCGCTGATTGCAAAAGATGAGCCGCGCCAAGATCGACGCCCAGGGACGCCTCGACGATGGTCCGCCACTGGCGGTGATCGACATCGGCTCGAATTCCGTGCGGCTTGTCGTCTACGAGGGGCTGACCCGCAGCCCGACGCCGCTGTTCAACGAGAAGGCGTTATGCGGGCTCGGCCGCGAGGTGCAGTCCACCGGACTGCTCGCCGCCGACGCGGTCGAGCAGGCCTTGGCCGCGCTCAAGCGCTACCGCGCGCTCTGTACGACCATCGGGGTGAAGAAAGTTTTGGCCATCGCCACCGCGGCCTGCCGTGACGCCAAGAATGGCCGCGCCTTCATCAAGCTCGCCGAGCGAATCATCGGAACCGAGATCGACGTGCTGTCCGGCGGCCGCGAGGCGCAGTTGACCGCGCTCGGCGTCATTTCCGGTGTGCATCAGGCGGACGGCGTGGTCGGCGACCTCGGCGGCGGCTCGCTCGAACTGGTCAATGTCCACGGCACGCGCGCCGGGCGCGGCTTGACCCGGCCGCTCGGCGGTCTGGCCCTGGCCGACATTTCGGCAAAATCTCTCAAGAAGGCGGAAAAGTTCGTCAAGAAAACCCTCGGCTCGTTGCCGCTGCTCAGCGACTGCGAGGGCCGCAACTTCTACGCCGTCGGCGGCACCTGGCGGGCGCTGGCGCGGCTGCACATGTGGCAGACCGGATACCCGCTGCACGTGATGCACGGCTACGCCATTGCCGCCGATGACGCGCTCGAATTCGCCCGCTTGGTGCATCGGGTCGATGCCGAGACGCTCTCCAACATCGAAGTGGTGGCGAGTGCACGGCGGCCGTTGCTGTCCTATGCGGCCCTGGTGCTGGAATACATCGTGCGCATCGGCAAGCCGCGCCAGGTAATATTCTCCGCACTCGGCGTGCGCGAGGGCTTGCTCTATTCGCTGCTCAAGCAGAAGGACAAGGAGAAGGATGCGCTGATCGAAGCGGCACGCGGGCTCAACAAATTGCGTTCGCGCTCGCCGCGCCACGGCGAAGAGCTGATCGCATGGACCGACCGTTTCATGGCCTCCTCCGGCCTCAGTGAAACGGCCGAGGAACGCCGGCTTCGTCACGCCGCCTGCCTGTTGGCCGATATCGGCTGGCGGGCGCATCCCGATTACCGCGGCGAGCAATCGCTCAATATCATTGCCCATGGCGGCTTCACCGCCATCGACCATCCAGGCCGTGCCTATCTGGCACTCGCGGTATTTTATCGCCACGTCGGACTGGTGATGGACGACGAGCTGTCGCCGCGGTTGCGCGAGCTTGCTTCGACACGCGGCCTCGACCGCGCGCGCGTGCTCGGCGCGGCGCTGCGGCTCGCCTATGTCGTGTCCGCGGCCATGCCTGGCGTGCTGCCGCGAACGCCGCTCGCGGTCGAGCGGCATCGGCTGGCGCTGCGGCTGCCCAGTCAATTCGCGGCGCTCTACGGCGAACGGGTTTTGAACCGGCTGCGCGTGCTGGCGCGGCTCATCGGCCGCGAGCCGGTGGTGCTGCTGGGGTAGGCCGAGGCTATCCGCGCTCGACCGCGGCCACCCGACCCTTCTCGATCGCCAGCGCCAGCTTGCCGTGTTTGAGCGCGAGCGCCTTTTCGCCGAACAGCTCGCGGCGCCAGCCGCTGAGCGCGGGGACATCGGCGACGTCATCGGCGGCGATGCGCTCGAGATCGTCGACCGTGGCGATCACCTTGGCGGCGACGTGGTGGCGCTCGGAAATCATGCGCAACAGCACCTTGAGCAGTTCGACGACCGCGGCGCCGTTGGCCGAGGACTGCAGCCGCACCGGGCGCGGCAGTGTCTTCGGATCCCGCGCCAGACCGCGCGCCACCGCGGCGACGATCGCCTCGCCCCAGCGCGAGCGTTCGAAGCCCTTGGGCAGCGAGCGCAGGTTCTTGAGCTTCTCGGTTGTCGTCGGCGCCTGCACGGCGATATCGGCGATCGCGTCGTCCTTGAGCACGCGGGAGCGCGGCACGTCGCGCGACTGCGCCTCACGCTCGCGCCAGGCCGCCACCTCGATCAGCACGGCAAGCTCCTTGGGCTTGCGTATGCGCGTCTTCAGGCGCTGCCAGGCGTTCTCCGGATCCATGCGGTAGGTGTCGGGCGACGTCAGCACCTGCATTTCCTCTTGCACCCAATCGACCCGGGCGCGCCGCCCGAGGTCTTCGACCAGGGCCGCATAGACATCCCGCAGATGCGTGACATCGGAGACCGCGTAGGACAGCTGCGCTTCGGAGAGCGGCCGGCGTGTCCAGTCGGTGAAGCGATGCGATTTATCGAGCGTGTCGCCGGTGATGCGCTGCACCAGCTGGTCATAGGAAATGGAATCGCCGTAGCCCAAAACCATGGCCGCGACCTGAGTGTCGAAGATAGGATGCGGAATAAGCTTGGCGCGGTGCCAGACGATTTCGATGTCCTGCCGCGCGGCATGAAAGACTTTCATTACCTTCTCGTCCGCCATCAGCGCGAAGAAGGGGGCCAGGTCGATACCCGGCGCCAGCGCGTCGACCACCACCGCCTCGTCGGCCGAGGCCATCTGCGCCACGCACAGCAGCGGGTAATAGGTGGTTTCGCGCAGAAATTCGGTGTCGACGGTAACGAAGGGGTAGGACGCCATCCGCCGGCACGCGGCGGTAAGCTCGGACGTTGTTGTGATCAGATGCATTGCGAGCGTGATAGCGGAATCGCGTGGCGTTGTCGCCGGTCCGGGGCCGTCAGCCACCGCGCACTCGCCCCATATGGATGAACTCCCACGGGCTCGGCAGCGCGCCAACCGGGACTTCGATCACGGTCGGGCCGTCGCGGCGGGCAAAGCCGCGGCGCAGGGCTTGGCCGAGTTCCGCTGGCGATCGCGCCCGCACCGCCTCGGCGCCGAAGCTCTTGCCGAAGGCGACGAAATCGGGATTGACCAGATCGGAGGCGATCAGCCGGTTGCCGAAGCGCTCCTGCTGGATGCGGCGCACATTGCCGAAGGCGCCGTCGTTGAACACCACCGTTACCAGCGGAATGCGGTGCTGCATGGCGGTGGCAAGCTCGGTGGCGGTGAACATGAAGCCGCCGTCGCCGGAGATCGAAAGCACCGGCACATCGCGCCGCGCATCCTGTGCGCCCAGCGCCGTGGCAAATCCCCAGCCCAGCGGATCCTGATAGCCGGGTGAAAGAAACGTGCGCGGCTTGTAGACGGGAAAGACCAGCCGCGCGGCGAAGCCGAGCTGGGTGACCTCGTCGACGAAAATACCGTCCTCCGGCAGTTCGGCGCGCATCACTTCGAGGAAGGCGACCTGCGGGGCGATCTTCTCGAAGCGCTTGCGCCACTTCGCTTGGCGCTCGTCCATTCCCGCCTGCAGCGATGCGCGCTTGGCGTTGCGCGCCGGCAATTCCGCGAGCAGGCTTTGCAGGATCGGCTTGGCGTCGCCGACGAGCGCCACCCTGGGTCGCTGCCAGCGATTGTGTTCCTGCGGATCGGCATCGACGCGGACGATGGCGAGGTCGCGATCGACGCCCCATTCGCGAAATTGCATGAGCAGCCGGGTGCCGACCGCGAGCACCGCGTCGGCCTCGCCCCACAATTCGTGCCCCAGCGGCAGGGTGACGCTGAAGGGGCTGCGGCCGTCGAGAACGCCGCGGCCGCGCCGATAGGCCAGCACCGGCGCCTGCAGCATGGCGGACAACGCCGTGACTTCCGCCGCGGCGTCCTGGGCGCCGCCGCCGCAGACGATCATCGGCCGTTTGGCGGCGCCGAGAATCGTCGCCGCCTTGCGCACGGCGTCGCCGTCGATGTTCGGCGCCGGCAGCGGCAGCGGCGGCTGCACGACGACCGGGCCGCTCTTGCCCCAGACGTTGATGGCGCATTCGAGGACCGCCGGTCCGGGCCGGCCGCTGTGCATAGCGCGCAGCGCCAGCGCCGTCTGTCGCGACGCTTGTTCAGGCTTGCTGATCAGCGCCGCGTGGTCGACCAGCCGCTTGATAACGCCATGCTGGTCGCGGATCTCATGCAGATGTCCGAGGCCGCGCCCGATATCGGCCTGAAAAATCTGCCCGATCAACCCGAGTACGGGCGCGTTCATCGCGTAGGCAGTCAACAGCGCGGTCGCGGAATTGAGCAGCCCTGGGCCCGGGACCACGGCATAGGCCTGTGGCTTGCCGGTCGCCAGCGCCGCGCCGAGCGCCATCAGCGCGGCACCTTGCTCATGCCGGGTATGCACCGTCCGCAGCCGGTCCGAAGCCTTGAACAGCGCCTCGAACAGGTGGTCGTTCTGCACGCCGGGCAGGGCGTAGATCGTGTTCAGCCCATGCGCGATCAGGGTCGCGACCACGGCGTCGGCCGTGGTCATGATTTCGGCATTTGCGGCCGGCCGGGCCATCTTGCGTTTCTTCGGCATTTCCCGTTTCCCGGTTGCGGTGAAGTGGCAGATCGGCGCCCTCCTGTCGAGGCGCGGGGTGCCCGCTTGACAAGGCGGCGGCCGCCATGTGCTTGTGCGCTCTCCATTTCCCATACCTTCGGCGGATTTGAAAATGCACCGCTATCGCAGCCATACCTGCGGCGCGCTTCGAGCGAGCGACATCGGCAGCGAGGTGCGCCTTTCCGGCTGGTGCCACCGCATCCGCGATCATGGCGGCGTGCTGTTCATCGATCTGCGGGATCACTACGGGCTCACCCAGGTGGTCGCCGACCCCGACAGCCCCGCCTTCAAAATGGCCGAGACTTTGCGCTCGGAATGGGTGGTGCGCATCGACGGCAAGGTGCGGCGGCGGCCGGGCGGCACGGAAAACCCCGACCTGCCGACCGGCGAGGTCGAAGTCTACATCCGCGAAATCGAGGTTTTGGGCCGCGCCGCGGAACTGCCCATGCCGGTTTTCGGCGAGCACGACTACCCCGAAGACATCAGGCTCAAATACCGCTTTCTCGATCTGCGCCGCGAGCACTTGCATCGCAACGTCATGAAGCGCGGCGAAATTATCGATTCGCTGCGGCGGCGCATGAAGGCGCAGGGGTTCTTTGAATTCCAGACGCCGATCCTCACCGCCTCGTCGCCGGAAGGCGCGCGCGATTATCTCGTGCCGTCGCGCCTGCATCCGGGAAAATTCTACGCGCTGCCGCAGGCGCCGCAGCAGTTCAAGCAGCTGACCATGATCTCCGGCTTCGACCGCTATTTCCAGATCGCGCCTTGCTTTCGCGACGAGGACGCGCGCGCCGACCGCTCGCCCGGCGAGTTCTATCAGCTCGATCTGGAGATGAGCTTCGTCACCCAGGACGACGTGTTCGACGCGGTCGAGCCGGTCATCCGCGGTGTGTTCGAGGAGTTCGGCGTCGGCAAGCCGGTGACGCCGAAGTTGCCGCGTATCCCCTACGGCGAGGCGCTGAGCAAATACGGCACCGACAAGCCGGATCTGCGCAACCCGATCGTCATGCAGGACGTTTCCGATATTTTCCGCGGCTCGGGATTCAAGATCTTTGCCCGAATCCTTGAGGAAAATCCCAAAGCGGCGGTGTGGGCGATCCCGGCGCCCGGCGGCGGTTCGCGCGCCTTCTGCGAGCGCATGAACTCCTGGGCGCAGGGCGAAGGGCAGCCCGGCCTCGGTTACATCTTTTGGCGGCCGTCGGAGGGTATACAACGAGGCCCAGAAGGGACGCTTGATCTAACTAAAGACGAAGAAAGAGACCTTAGGGATGGGATTCAGAATTTGTTGCAACAAGGTCGTGTTATTGACGCGATTAGACTTCTTGAAGGATCGAAGGTAGGTACGATCCGGGACACCTCGGTCGGCCCAATTGCGAAGAATTTAGGGGCCGAACGAGCAGATCAGCTCTGGGTAAAGCTTGGCTCGCAGTTGGGAATCATACCCGGTGACGCGGTGTTCTTTGTTGCCGGCGAACCGCAAAGCTTCGTCAAGTTTGCTGGGGCGGCGCGAACGAAGGTCGGCGAGGACCTCGGTCTGATCGACAAGAGTCGTTTCGAACTTTGCTGGATCGTCGATTTTCCCATGTTCGAGTGGAACGAGGAGGAGAAAAAGATCGACTTCTCCCACAACCCGTTCTCGATGCCGAACCTGCCGGCGGATGAATTTCTCGCCCTTGACGCCACCGACCGCGATAAAATTCTCAGCCTCAGGGCGATCCAATACGACATCGTCTGCAACGGCGTGGAATTGTCCTCCGGCGCGATCCGCAATCATATTCCCGACGTGATGAAGAAGGCTTTTGCCATCGCCGGTTATGACGAAAGCGTGCTGGAGCAGAAATTCGGCGGCATGCTGCACGCGCTGTCGCTCGGCGCGCCGCCGCATGGCGGCATTGCGCCGGGCATCGACCGCATCGTGATGCTGCTGTGCGGGGAAGAGAACCTGCGCGAAGTGGTGCTGTTCCCGATGAACCAGCGCGCCGAAGATTTGATGATGGGAGCGCCGTCGGAGGCGACCCCCAAGCAATTGCGCGAGCTCCACATTCGTGTGGTCAAGCCGGGCCCGGCATAAGCCGGCTGCTTGCACTTTCGCCGCCCGGGCCTGCGCTCCAAACATCATTCCGCCGCCGCCGTGATCGGCGCTTCGCACAGCATCGCGACGATTTCGCGGAACTCCCGGTGCATCTTTTTCCATCGCATCAGCCGCAGAATGAGGCGTAGCTCGCCCAACACCTCGAGCGAGAGCCGCGTGGCGCAGCCGAGCGCGTTGGCGATCTGAAACGCCTTGCGCTCGTCACGCCAGCAGCGCTCGACCAGGACGATCGCCGCGTCGAGGCCGCGGCCAAACACCATAGACGCGCGCGCCCCGAAGCGGGCGCGGACCGCAGCGTGACAAGGCCCGAGCCGGATCAGCCGCTCGACCCTGATTTTGTAGGCATTGATCGTGGCGGCTTCGTCAAAGGCGGCGCCGATCTGCGCCAGCGCGACCGCCATGGCCGGCGCCGGTCCGACCCGTGCCGCCGCGGCAGCGCGACGAATGCGTTCACTGTCGCGGTCCTGCCGTGGCGAGCGCGCTGCGGTCGAATGTTCGGCGAATGGCATCGCGGATCGCGTTTTGGTTCGCCGCGGCTGTCACGGCAGGCGCGGCTCGACACTGTCGGCTGGTAACGAAAAATAGGACGATTGTCAAGCGAGCGTTGCGATATTGGTGACGCACTGCGAATCACGATCGGCCGCGGTGCGCACCGCGGCGCGCGGCAAAGTCACTCGTCTGGGCTGATTCGACGTGGGCTGGTGTTGAAAAGGGAAGGGCGCTTGCTCAGAACAATTTGAGGCAGCAGAGCACCTTGCCGACGACCTCGAGCTCGCTGAGCGGGGTCTCTTCGCTCGGATGATTCGGATTGTCGGAGATCACCTTCACCCGCGTCGGCCGCGACGAGCGCAAGACTTGCAGCCGCTTGACGACGATGCACTCGAAAGTGTCGCGAATGGCATAAAGCCCGTCCGGCGTCGGCGTCTTGTGGCCGGTATCGACGATCACGCGCTCGCCGGAGACGATGGTCGGCGCCATGCTGTCGCCGGTGGTGTCGAGGACCAGAAGGCGGCCGGCCGAGCTATGCAATTGCTCGCGCACGTAAGCCTGCGGAAACAGCCAACCTTCGGCCTTCAGCGGGTCGGCGTGGCGTCCGTCCTTGCGCACTTCGCGCGCCGGCACCCCGCCGCCGCCGAGGCCGGCGCGGGTGTCGAGTTCCGGCACCTGCCCGGGAGACGGGCCCAGCGGTTCTTCGTGCGCAGCCTCTTCGCGCAGCACGTCGCTTGATTCGATATGGCTACCGGGGGTGCCGGGGTAGCGTCCCCACAGCAGAATCTGCTCCGGCGTGTAGCCGAGAACCGCGGCGAACGGCTTGAGGTGGTCCAGCCGCAGCCGGATATGGCCGTTCTCCAGACGCGAGAGCTGCTGTTTGGAAATCCCCGACCGCTTGACCAGTTCGGTGCGCGACATGCCGCGCGCTTCTCGCGCGTAGTACAGCCCGGTCATCTGCTTACTGGGTCGGGTGCGGCGTGCCATGCGATTATTGTCACCGATTCCGTTTATACCGCCTAGCGTCTAAAGCCGTGACTTGACTGTCCCGTTTTGTGCGACTATACCACAAACGGTGACGCAAGATAGCCGCCTGATTGGCGGGCAATGCGACATCCAAAGCCTTTCCAGACTGACCGGCGCTCGGACGCGGCGGGCGGACTCCGCGGAGTTGACAGTCGTGCCAACTGTATCATGGACCATCGAGCAAATTGATCTTTTGAAGAGGCTGTGGAGCGAGGGCCTGACAGCCGCCGCGATTGCCGCCCGCCTCGACGGCCTGTCGCGCTCCGCGGTGCTGGGAAAAGTCCATCGGCTTCGGCTGCGAACGGACAAGGCGGCGGCAGCGCCTCCAGCCAAAGCGAAGTCCGCCGGAGAGCGCTGCGCCGAAACGGCGCCCGCGCGCCGGCGCCGCGGCGGCAAACGCGGCAAACACCCGCAACCCGCGCCGACAGCAGTCAGGCAGCACAAGACGCTGTTTGAATTGACCAACAAGACCTGCCGGTGGGTCGTAGAGGCCACCGTCAAGTGGGCGGTGGCGTGGACCTGGTCGCACTTTCAGTGAGTACGCGCGGAGCCTTGCCGGCTCCCGATCAATGCGGGATTGCGGCGTACAGGATCAATGCCGCCGAGACAGCGATCACCAGGATTGTCAGCGTCGCTCCGGACTGACGTCCGAACGTCTGCTTGAGCGAGGAGTTAAGTCCCCAGGCGCTCAGGAATCGCCCCGCCAGCAAGACGACGCCCAACCCATTGACCACCACCGAGCGGTAGGCGAATGCCTCGACAAGACCGATCAGCAACAGGGCAAGCGGCGCGTGTTCGGCAAAATTTCCATGCGCCCGGATCGCTTGCGCGAGCGAAGCAACCCCGCCGTCGCCGACGTCGACTTGCGCGCGCACGCGGTTGGCGATGACGTTGACGGTAAGAAGCGCGGCAAGGAGGCCGAGCACAGCAGCGTAGATCGACGTATAGAACGGAAAGACAGCCGACATGGCGAGCCTCGATGTTTGAAACGCAGGATTACCGGCAAGCGGCAGCGCACCCTGCGCGATCGCCGCCGTCTCCCAGTCGAGTGACAAGGCGCCGTTTCGACGTCTCCGTTAAAATTTTTTTGCGTTAGTTGAGCTCGGCAAGCCGGGCAGCGAGGAATCGCCGCTCCGGCTCGAGATCGACGCTTTTGAAGGCCTGCCGGTAGGCGGCGGCCGCTTCATCCTCCCGGCCCATGCGCCGCAGAAGGTCGCCGCGCACGGCGGGGAGCATATGATAGCCGTTGAGCGCGCCGCGTTTGCCGATCGAGTCGACGAGCTGAAGCGCGCGCTCGGGCCCGTCCACCATCGACACTGCGACCGCGTGGTTGAGCTCGATCACCGGCGAGGGCTGGATGCGCATCAATACTTCATACAAGGCGGCGATTTGCGGCCAGTCGGTCTCCGCGTAGCGCAGCGCCCGCATGTGCAGCGCGGCAATCGCGGCCTGCACGGCGTAGGTGTTCGGACGCGGCAGGGCGTGCAATGCCGCTTCGATGCGGCTCAAACCCTCGGCGATCTGCGCCTTGTCCCAACGCGAGCGGTCCTGCGCCTCGAGCAGGATGGCGTCGCCTTCAGGCGTGGTGCGCGCTTCCCGCCGCGCGTCGTGAAGAAGCATCAGCGCCAATAAGGCGTCGGCCTCCGCGCGATCGGGCATGACCTCGACGAGCAAGCGCGCGAGCCGGATTGCCTCCCGGCAAAGCTCGCCGCGGATGAGGTTCGGCCCCGACGTCGCGGCATAACCCTCCGTGAAGATGAGATAGATCACCGCCAGCACGCCGTCGAGCCGGTTCCCGAAAAGCTCGCGCGACGGCACCTGATAAGGGATACCGGCATCGCGGATTTTGGCTTTGGCGCGCACCAGGCGCTGCGCCATGGTTTTTTCCGACACCAGGAACGCCTTGGCGATTTCCGCGGTTGTCAGACCGCAGATGGTCCGCAGCGTCAAAGCAATCTGCGCTTCCTCCGGCAAGGCCGGGTGGCAGCAGGTGAAGATCAGGCGTAACACGTCGTCTTCCAGCTCGCCGCCCTCGACCGAATCCTCGGGGAACCAATCGCCCATCCGCTGATCGGACATGATGTCGGCTTCGATTTGATCGCGCTTGGCGAGAAAGCGCATGTGGCGCCGCAGACGATCGATCGCCTTATGGCGGCCAACATTGACCAGCCACGCGCGGGGATTCGTCGGGAAGCCTTCGCTCGGCCATTGAAGGAGCGCCGCGGCGAGCGCATCCTGCATCGCGTCTTCGGCGAGTTCGAAATCGCCAAGGAGCCGGATGAGAGTGGCCAAGACGCGGCCACTCTCATTGCGAAACAAGAGTTCAAACTGATCCGCCATGGGCTTCGCTCACGGTTGCGATCGTTTTGATCCGGCCGGGCGCAAGCGTGACGCGGCGTCTCCCGCCGGCGCTACTTGTACACCATGATCGGCCGCACTTCGATTGAACCGATCTTTGCAGACGGAACGCGAGCCGCGATTCCCAGCGCCTGGTCGAGATCCTTAGCGTCGATCAGGTAATAGCCGAGGAGAGCTTCCCGGGTTTCCGCGAACGGGCCGTGGGTCGTCATTGCTTTGCCGTCCTTGACCCGAACGGTGGTCGCCGTCGAAGTCGGTTGAAGCGCGTCGCCAGCCTTGAAGTTGCCGGTCTCGATGATCGATTTGGTGAATTTGCCGTATTCTTCCATCATCTTCGACTGGTCGGCGCTCTGGCGGTTGGCTTCGTTTTCGTAAATCAAAAGCAGGTCCTGCATCGGCTTTCCTTTCGCGGTGTGATGTTGCGATCGGCCTATAGTCGAACGGGCGCCGGCAAGATCGACGGCCTGCCTTTTTACCCGATAGCCTGGTTCCGGTCTGGCGGCGCTAAGAGCATCGGACAGGGCTCGTCCGGTCCGGCGATGATTACGCGCGCAGCTGCCGCATGCGCGTAAGTTCCCGCCATGTGCTCAACGTTTCGCCGCCCGGTGCCGCAATGGATGGCACCGGGACCAAGTCCATGAAAAATATCCAACTAAATCAATATGCTATCGGCTGGCACGCCGCTTGCTGCACCACGGTAAAAGGGGAGCCTTGGTCGGCCGATAGCTTGGTAAAGACGTCTCGGGCGGCCTTAAAATACGGGAGCCGAGGCATGGACTACATCAAGCCGGCGGACGTCGCCTCCGCCATGGTCAATGCCGGGCGCAGTAAGCTGGCGCTCGCACCTCTGGACCTGATGATCCGCGGCGGCCTTGCCGGCGCCATCCTTGCCGCTGCGACAAGTCTCGCCATCACCGGCGCGGTGCAGACCAGCCAGCCGCTGGTCGGCGCGCTGATTTTCCCCGTCGGCCTCATCCTCATCGTGTTGCTCGGCCTCGATCTGGTCACCGGCAGCTTCGGCCTGTTGCCGCTGCCGTTGCTCGAGAACGACACCGACAGTAAGACCATGCTCGCCAGCTGGGGCTGGGTGTTCCTCGGCAATCTGATCGGCAGCGTGGTTTATGGCGGGCTGTTGGCAATCGCGCTCACCAATTTCGGCGCGACGGCGCCGGTCGGTGTAGCCGCAAAAATCATCGCCATCGCCGAGGCCAAGACCACCGGCTACGAAGCCCTCGGCTACGCCGGCCTCATCACCGTCTTCGTCAAGGCGATACTCTGCAACTGGATGGTCTGCCTCGCCATCGTCGCCGCTATGACCACCTCCTCGACGATCGGCAAGATCGCCTGCGCCTACATGCCGGTCTTCATCTTCTTTGCCCAGGGCTTCGAGCATTCCGTCGTCAACATGTTCATCATACCGACCGGTATGATGATGGGCGCCAAGGTGAGCGTCGCGCAATGGTGGCTGTGGAATCAGATTCCAGTCACGCTCGGCAATCTGGTCGGCGGTTTCGTTTTCACCGGGCTCGCGCTCTACATCACCCACAAGCCGCGGACGGCTGCGCCCGCGCCGCTGACCGCGCCGACGCGGGTACCCGCTGAATGAGCGAGGCGGACCTCAAACCCGTCGCAGCGGCACAGGCCGGCGATTTCGAACCGGAACAGAAACGCTACCTGGAAGGGTTCGTCGCCGGGGTGCAGATCGCCAAGGCGGCAAAAAACGTTGCCGGGGCTGCGGCGCCGGCCGGCGCTACGCTGCCGCCCGAGCCGACCGGCCCGGACGCGGCGGCGCTGAAAGCGCAGAGCCGCGTGCTCGCTGCCGGCGGCAAGCTCTCCGATCCGGAAAAATTCAAACGCGAGCAGCATCCCTTCGACACCTATGAGCGGCTGAAGGAGCACGCGGCCAAAGGCGAATATCCGAAGCCGCCGGACAATTTCCGCTGGCGGTTTTTTGGCTTGTTCTATGTCGCGCCGAACCAGAACTCCTACATGTGCCGGCTGCGCATCCCGAATGGGATCGTCAAGGCCGCGCAGTTCGCCGGCCTGGCCGATCTCGCCGAGCGCTACGGCGGCGGCTATGCCCATGTGACGACGCGCGCCAATCTCCAGATCCGCGAAGTCGAGGCCCACAACGCGGTCGCCATGATCGAGGCGATCCAGGATCTGGGGCTGTGCTCGCGCGGCTCCGGCGCCGACAATATCCGCAACGTCACCGGCACGCCGACGGCAGGCATCGACCCGCAGGAGCTGATCGATACGCGCCCCTATACGCGCGAATGGCACTTCCACATCCTCAACGACCGCTCGCTCTACGGTCTGCCGCGCAAGTTCAATGTCGCTTTCGACGGCGCCGGCACCATTCCGGTGTTGGAGGATACCAACGACATCGGCTTCCAGGCGGTGCAGGTGAACGATGGCTTCGGCCTTACTCCCGGCGTCTGGTTCAAGCTCTGCCTGGGCGGCATCACCGGCCACCGCGATTTCGCCCGCGATACCGGTGTGCTGGTGCTGCCGCAGGATGCCTGCAAGGTGGCGGACGCGGTGGTGCGCGTCTTCATCGATCACGGGAACCGCACCGACCGTACCAAGGCGCGGCTGAAGTACGTGCTCGACGCCATGGGCGTCGAGAAATTCCTCGGTCTGCTCGAGGAGAAACTCGGCCGCCGGCTCGACCGCGCGACGCCCGGCGCCGTGGCGCCGCGTCCCGCATTCGACCGCACCGCGCATCTCGGCATTCATCCGCAAGAGCAGAACGGGCTGAACTGGATCGGTGTCGTGGTGCCGGTCGGGCGCTTGTCGGTCGCGCAGATGCGCGGCCTTGCCGAAATCGCGCGCGACCTCGGCGACGGCGATCTGCGGCTGACCGTCTGGCAGAACCTTCTGATCTCCGGTGTGCCGACCGGGAAGGTGCCGGCGGCCAAGGAGCGGATCGAAGCGCTCGGTCTCGCCATCGAAACCAACGCCATCCGCTCCGGCCTCATCGCCTGTACCGGCAACACCGGATGCAAGTTCGCCGCCTCGGACACCAAGCGCCATGCCGAGGAGATCGCGCGCTGGTGCGAAACGCGCGTCACCCTTGACACGCCGGTGAACATCCATTTGACCGGCTGCCATCACTCTTGCGCGCAACACTTTGTGTCCGAGATCGGCCTCTTGGCCTGCAAGGTCCAGGCAAACGACGACGCCGATCCGGTCGAGGGCTATCACATCCTTGTCGGCGGCGGGTTCGGACCGTACGCGGCACTCGGCCGCGAACTCTATCGCGACGTGACCGCGCAAGACACGCCCCGCACCGTCGAGCGCATCTTGAAGGCCTATCTGACGCATCGCGCCTCTCGCGAGGAGAGCTTCCTCGCTTTCGCCCGCCGGCACGAGATCGACGCGCTGAAGGCCATGACCGACCGCGAGGTCGCCGAATGAGCATGACGCCGCGGCCGCCTATCCCGTCGTTCATTCCGGAAACGGCGCCGTTTACGCCGGAGCAGCGCACCTGGCTCAACGGGCTATTTGCCGGATTGTTCGGGCTGGAAGAGAGTGTCACGCCGCTCTCCACCGCGGATGCCGCCAAGCTGCTGGCTGGGTTGCTTGATGGCGCCGCACCGGCCGCGCCCGCGGAAGAAGATGACGGCGCGGATGACGGAGCTCCTTGGCACGATCCGGCGAAGCCGCTGCCCGAGCGCATGAAGCTCGCCGAAGGCAAGCGTTTGCCGCGGCGGCTGATGGCGGCTATGGCGCAGCAGGATTGCGGCCAGTGCGGTTATAACTGCAAAGACTATGCGGACGCGCTGTTTGCGAAATCCGAGAAGCGGCTGAACCTCTGCGTGCCGGGAGGCAAAGACACGTCCCGCATGCTCAAGCAGCTTTATCAGGAGCTCGACACTACGCCGATCGCGGAGCCTGCGTCGGCGCAAGCCAAACCCGCGCCAGCCACGGCGCCCGGGCGCTCGCGCGACAATCCGGTCTATGCCACCTTGCTCTCGCGCCGTCGCTTGAACAAGCCCGGCTCGGAAAAGGAAACCTGGCATATCGATGTCGATCTCGCCGGCACCGATCTCGACTATGTCGTCGGCGATTCTCTCGGCATTTTTCCCGCCAACGATCCCGATCTGGTCGAAGCGGTGCTCGCCGCACTGCACGCGCCGCCGGATTTCCCGATCGCCGAACGCACGCTGCGCGAGTCCCTCACCGACGGCGTCTCGTTGTCGCCGGCGCCCGACATGCTTTTTCAGCTCATTTCGTATCTCACCGGTGGCGAGCGCAAGCAGAAGGCAAAGCAGCTCGCAGCGGGCGGCGACCCGGACGGCGATGCCGCGACGCTCGACGTGCTCGCGGCCCTGCACAAATTCCCCGGCATAAGGCCCGATCCGGAAGCCTTCATCGAGGCGCTCGATCCGCTGCAGCCGCGCGTCTATTCGATCTCCTCCTCCCCTAAGTCCGATTCCGGTCGTGTCTCGCTCACCGTCGATGCGGTGCGTTACGACATCGACAAGCGCACGCGGCTGGGCGTCTGCTCGACCTTCCTCGGCGGCCGCATCGCGCCCGGCGACAAGATCAAAATCTACGTGCAGAAGGCGCAGCATTTTGCGCTGCCGGAAGACCCGTCGAAACCGATCATCATGATCGGGCCCGGTACCGGGATCGCGCCGTTCCGCGCCTTCCTGCACGAGCGGCGGGCCATCAAGGCGTCGGGACGCAACTGGCTGTTCTTCGGCCATCAGCGCAGCAATTTCGATTTTTTCTACGAAGACGAACTCGTCGCCATGCGTTCAGCGGGACTGCTGACGCGGCTCACGCTCGCCTGGTCGCGCGACGGCGACGAGAAAATCTACGTGCAGCGTCGCATGCGCGAGGTCGGCCGCGATCTGTGGTCGTGGCTCAATGACGGCGCGCATGTCTATGTCTGCGGCGATGCGTTGCGCATGGCCAAGGATGTCGAAGCCGCGCTCGCCGACATCATTGCCAAACATGGCGCGCGCACGCCGGCCGACGCGGTGAAATTCCTCGCCGAGCTGAAGGCCAGCGGCCGCTACCAGACCGACGTTTATTAGGAGACTTTCGCCCGTGAACTTCAGCCGCATGACCTGCGAAGCGCGGCCCGACCGCATCCGGCCGCTCGCGACACTGCCGGTCTTTCTCGTGCTCGGCGGCAAGCGCGCGGTGATCGCCGGCGGCAGCGCGGCGGCGGCCTGGAAGGCGGAACTCCTCTCGGCCGCCGGTGCGCGCGTCGATGTCTATGCCGAGGAGATCTCAATTGAGCTCCGCGCCGTCAGCGTCGACCCGCCGGGCGGGACAATTGCGGTGCATGAGTGCGCCTGGACGGCGGATGATCTCAAAGGTGCCGCGGTAGCCGTCGGTGCATTCGAAGAGGATGCGGACGCCGCGGCGTTCGCGCAAGCCGCGCGTGCCGCGGCCGTACCGGTCAATGTCATCGACAGGCCGGCGTTCTGCGATTTCACCTTTGGCGCCATTGTCAACCGCTCGCCGCTGGTGATCGGCATTTCTACCGACGGCGCCGCACCGGTCTTCGCGCAAGCGATCCGTGCCAAGCTCGAGGGGTTGCTGCCGAGGCGATTCGCGGCCTGGGCGGCGGCGGCGCAAAGCTGGCGTGCCGCGGTCAAGGCCTCAGGTCTGAGTTATGCCGCGCGCCGCAAATTCTGGCAGCGCTTTACGGCCCATGCGATGAGGCATACCGACGGCGAGCCAAGCCAAGCGGACTTCGATGGTTTGCTCGCCGAGGCCAAAGGGCAGGGGGCGGCAGCCGAATACGGATCGGTGACAGTGGTCGAGGCCGGCCTGCGCGATGCGGATTTGCTCACGCTACGCGCCGTGCGCGCGCTGCAATTGGCCGACGTCATTCTGTTCGACGAACGCGTATCATACGACGTGCTGGATTTCGCCCGCCGCGAAGCGCGCAAACTTCTGGTCACACGTGGCGGTTTCAGGCGCTCCGGCGAGGCGGACGACGTTGATGCGCTGATGACCGGCCTGGCCAAGAAGGGCAAGCACGTGGTGCGGCTCATGGGCGGCGATTCGTACGGTTCTTTGCAAGGCAAAGCCCCTGAGGAAACGGCAGCTAGCTCCGCCGCCGCTCCAGCCTCATCGGCAGTCCGTAGCGGGGCCGCAGCGTGATCAGGCCCTGCGGTTCGACGGGATGGCCGGGCTTGAGGCGCAGCCGATAGCGCTGCGCGATGGTGGCGAGGATCAACAAGGCTTCCTCAATGGCGAACGCCGCGCCGATGCAGATGCGTGGACCGGCGCCAAACGGAATATAGGCGTAGCGCGGACGTGCCGCGGCGCGTTCGGGCGAAAATCGCTCCGGCTCGAAACGGTCCGGATGCTCCCACAGCGACGGCTTGCGGTGCAGCATCCAGGGCACGATCAGGACCGTGGCGCCGGCCGGGATGCGATGACCGAGCATTTCGTCGGGCGCGATCGCCTCGCGCGCCAAAGTGTGCGCCGGCGGATAGAGCCGCATCGATTCATCAATCGCCATGCGCGCGTAGCGAAGCTGGGCGAGATCTTCATAGCGCGGCGCGCGGCCCGCGAGCACCGTGGCGAGTTCCTCGTGAAGCTTGGCTTCCGCCGCGGGGTGTTGCGACAACAGATACCAGGTCCACGCTAGCGCCTGGGCGGTGGTCTCGTGCCCGGCCATGAAAATGGTGACCACCTGGTCGCGCACTTCCGCCGCCGTCATGCCGCCGCCGGTCTCGGCATCGCGCGCGGCGATCAGCCGGGCGAGCAGGTCCTTGGGTTCGGCATCCGGTTCGCGGCCGCGCGACGTCAGCAATCGATCAACCGATGTGTCGAACTCGTTGAAAATCCCCTTGGCGGGTTGCGGCGCAACAAGATGCGTGAGCCATTGGGGGAAGTGCAGCAGATCGAGCAGGCTGGGCCGTACGCTGCTCTGATAACGCCCGACGCCGCGTTCGACGACATCGACGATCTCATCGGAATCCGAGGAGAACATCGCTCGCGAAATGATATGCAGCGTGGTGTGCATCATCGCTGCCGCGACATCGACCTCGCTACCGTCCGGCAGCACATCCCATTGCGCCAGCAATCGCTCGCTGAGCTCGGTCATGATCGGCGCATAGCCGACGATGCTGCGGGGATCGAAGGAGGGCGCCATGATGCGGCGATGGCGGCGCCAAGTCTCGCCCTCGCTGGTCAGAAGACCGCGGCCTAACCCCGGCTCCAGGATGCGGCGGCTGATCTCGGATTTTGTATAGTTTTGCGCGTTATCCAGCAGCACGTGCCGGATCGCGCCGGGCTCGTTGACGATGAACGTGCGGCGCCATAACAGCCGGCGCACAAGGATGTCCTCGCTGAAATCCTCCGGCGGATAGGTGGCGAGCGTGTTCTCGCGCAGGACGCGGAGGAATTGCCGGAACGTCAGTCGACCTTCCGGTCGGCGCGGTGCGGCCAGGACCGGGCTCTCGCTGGTATCAATGGCGCTCATCGCCGCTCTGACCTTTCGGACGAATATCTTCCTTTAATAACAAACTGTTGGGTCGAAAACCGCCGCACGCGGCAGATGGGGGTATTTTCACAGCATTGCAATGGGTTAGGTTCACTGTCCCACTCGCCTTAGCCGGCACCCGCCTTGAGATCGACATGGTGCGGTTGCTATAAGGGCGTCATGGGGACGGACGGGTTATGCGCTCGCGTGAGGGTTGGCACGCCGGCCGGTGGCCGACGGGGGCGCCGCGTTATCGCTCCTTTCGTTGTTTCGATCGGACTGTTGCCGGCGCTGGCGGGGTGTTCTTCGTTCTCCTCGACCTCTTCTTCTCCACCCGATTCCGTCGGATCCACGTCCTCATCTGCGGCTGCCGCCGCAGGTCCCGTTACCGCTCGAGGGGGTGTAACCGTTGGCCCGCCACCTTCGGGTCCGTCCGCGGATGAGTCGGGGCCTGGCGGCATACTTGTTGACGTTTTCAGGCACAACTCTACGCCCTCCACACAGACCACGGCGATGCCGCCCGCACAGACGGCCACGATGTCGCCCGCACAGATGGCAGCGACGTCGCCCCTACCGAGTGTCTCCACGTCCGCTTCTCCGCCTGCTTATGCAGGTCCCACTTCCGCTCGAGGCGGCGTAAGCGTTGGTCCCGTCGCTTCGGGCCCGCCTGCGGAAGACACAGGGCCCAGCGGCCTGCTCGTTAACCTTTTCAGATCCAATTCGACGCCATCCGCGGCGCCGTCAAATATACCGCACCCGCCGAGCACCTACACCGCCTCGGCGCCGCCTTACACGCCACCGACCGGTCAGGCTGCCCCGCCGGCGCCTCCGCCAGCGAATTCCGCGCAGTGATGATCGTGTCCGCGCAGAGCCGGGTCTCAAGCTGAAGCATCGAGCCTCGACCGGCCGCGCCTCGCTCCCGTATCGTCGGCGAAGCTTGGCTGGGGAACTAGGATTCGAACCTAGATTCTCGGAGTCAGAGTCCGATGTTCTACCGTTGAACTATTCCCCATTTAAGCCATTGCAGCAGCTTAAGATTTTTCAGAGTTTTACAAAACTGCCCCAAAAGTTTTACAAATTCAAAAGGGTCCCTAACGCTCCTTTGTTACAAGGTGCAAGCGTTTTTTACCATCCGCCGCCACGCCCATCTGATCTTTGAAGCGCATATAGTGTTCCACAGTTTGGCGCGACATTCCGATATCGTTTGCGATCTGATCTACGCCATACCCTTCCGACCAACGCAACAGAACGCCGGTGCCTCGCAACCCATGGATGGTGGGTCCTTTGGCATCCTCTGCATCCAGTTCCCAGTCATATCGAGCGATTTGCTGTCTCAGCCCATAGTACTCGACTCGCTATCGGAAAGCCAAGAAACGCAGGGGTTTGATGGGTAGTTTTGGCGACAGGAGTTGTCCGAGGAAAGCGATTATTTGATCAGGACGTGCGGCGACGAAGATTTTGCGGAG
>Ga0208937_1000567_pt1 | contig 26263 bp, 25 predicted proteins | sample June2015DPH_11_5_FD_184705 | JGI IMG/M metagenome (GOLD analysis project Ga0208937, IMG submission 184705) | Peatland microbial communities from SPRUCE experiment site at the Marcell Experimental Forest, Minnesota, USA - June2015DPH_11_40... | ecosystem: Environmental > Terrestrial > Soil >...
CTGTTCCGCAGGCTCAAAGGGTTCCGCCGCATCTTCTCCCGCTTTGAAAAACTTGATGTCCTCTTCCTGGGTTTCCTCACCTTTGCCCTGATCGTCGAGGCCCTGCGATAGTGTTAACACGCCCTAGAAAAGCCGAAATCTGGCGGAGAGAGTGGGGCAGGAACCGGACGGAAACGTTGGCAGAAGGCTCGTTCCCTGGAAAATCGGTGAGGTAGCAAAATTAACGCGCCGGGAAGCCCGGAAATTAGCCGACGAAAAACTCCGTGCGCTAAATCAGAGGGAATACGCACCACAGTCCACGATTGTTTTGCGGGATTACGTGGAGCGATATTTTATCCCCAACTTCTTTCCCACGCTAACCTGATTACGTTTCATGGCGGAAGTGCGAGGAGCCCCCAGTTAGTTTAGGGGACGACTTTACCAGCGAAAGGCCGGGGCACGCGGCCCAACGGCGGGTTTCCGCGCCGTTTTCACGCTCCCAATCAGCCAGGCGCTGTACGATTGCATCGGTGCTGAGCGTGTCCAGCTTCACGGACAAAGTGCTGCCCTTGGTCACCGGGGCGCTAAACAGGCACAGGCCCGGATGTCCAAGTTCAGGCAGTGGGGCAAAGCAACTTTGAAAGGTAACGCCAGCGCGGGCGCAGATTGCGGCGGGGTCTTGTGCGATTGTTGGATTCGTCTCAGCCCATGCAGGTTCCGCTCTTCGGTGGTCTAAGTAGAACCGAGCACACGCGTAGTTTACGGCGAGCAGGATGAAGATGAAGCTAGGGACGAAGGTGGCTGGCTGCATCCGCCCCTTATACCCAATTCCTTTGCGATACTTCAATCCCTTGCAATGCAGCACGGTTACGAAAGTAACGCAGCCTGACGGCGAACAGTTCCAGCTGGGACCCGCAAGCCTTCCCTGGCAGTAGCGGGGTTCGCTGCTCCAAGGATTGACACTTCCCACCGAGTCCTCGCTGCGGAGACCGAAACTGGCTTCGCTGCGGCCGAAGATTTGCGCGAGGAGCAACGGACGGTGGCGAGCGCTTTCCGAATTCTGTTCCAACGCCTTTATGGACCTTATGCGAAAAATGTGCAATTTTGACCAGATTTGGCCGGGCCACATCGTCGATCATGGCGATGTCGGGAGGGCCAGCCATGTCCAATTACGTGGGGCGCCAAACGATTCTCTGCATCGACGATGATGACAGCGTGCTTGGTTACGAACGAGCGCTGCTCGAAAGACGTGGATTTGCGGTGCTCACTGCCGCCTCCGCCCGACAAGGCTTACAAATTGCGGCAGTCTGCGCGGTTGCGGCCGTGATCGTCGACTACCACATGCCGGAGATGAATGGGCATGAGGTCGCGAGCGGACTAAAGCGTCTCAGGCCGCAAGTTCCAATCGTCATGGTTTCCAGCGATGACCAGATTCCAGAGCACGCGTTGAATGTGGTGGATGCTTTCGTTTCCAAGGACGAAGTACCCAGCCGCTTGTTGCCAGTGATCACTCGAATCTGCGGTGAAAACCCTCCGGGTCCCAACACTCCTCAACCGGAATCTCGTTTTTGACTTCAAGAACGGCATGCAGTGTACATGCATCTCGCCTGTGCGCGATATCGTGAAACGATTTTCATCCGGAGCGCTCCCCACAGTCTGCTATCCGTACCAGCGTTGCCGAAATCGCCCCATTTGTGGCCTACTTTTGCAATATTTGTCCTTACGCCACAACCCGCTGCATACGATTTCGCTGCCGACCTGACCACCATCTATCTAGCCCGTCGGTACCCGACTGGACATGACGATGCACTACGCGCATTCCCGAAAGAAACAGAAGTTGGAAGCGCAAGGCCGCGTACTCAAAGCAGTTCTCGGAGGTGAACGGGGGCTGCAACGGGGGCCGGAGGCAATTCAGTAGCAAGATCGTGGACAGGGAACTTGGGGAACTTGTGTATAATGATGAACTTACCGCAGTCCGTGGGCGCTTAACTCAGCGGTAGAGTGCCATCCTCACACGGTGGAAGTCGTAGGTTCAAATCCTACAGCGCCCACCATACGCCAACGGGCGTTGCAGAACTTACCGCATCCCGCGTGTCAAGCCGTATCCGGTTGGTTCATTCCTTCCCGTCTCTACTCCCTCTGAAATGCTAAGATTTCGGGAATGCCATTGCGCAGCAAAATCAAGAAGGTTACGCACGCGCCGGGAAAGATCCGCGGGCGTAAGGGCGAGCCGCACGCCGCGGCGGAGCTGGTCGTCATTACCGGCATGAGCGGGTCGGGGAAGGCTTCGGCGCTGAAGGCCTTCGAAGATCTTGGTTACTACTGCGTGGACAATCTGCCGGTGGAGCTGATTCCGCGCTTTGCCGAACTGGCGCTGCAGTCGGGAGAAATTCCGCGCACGGCGCTGGTAGTGGATGTGCGCGAGGGTTCGCAACTGGAGAAGCTGCCGGCGATTCTGAAATCGGTGAAGCGGGCGATAGCGACAAAAGTGATTTATCTGGAAGCGAGCGACGCCGCGTTGCTGCGGCGCTACAGCGAGACGCGGCGGCCGCATCCGCTGGGGACGGGCACGACGGTGCGGGCATCGCTCGGGGCCGAACGCCGGCATCTGCGGGCGATTCGCAAGATTGCCGACCTGGTCATCGACACTTCGAAATTTAACGTTCATGAACTGCGGGCGCACTTGACCGACCGGTTCAAACAGCAGGCGGGGAGCCAGCAGACGATCTTGGTATCGTGCGTGAGTTTTGGATACAAACACGGCGTGCCTGACGATGCCGACCTGGTGTTCGATGTGCGCTTTCTGCCCAATCCGCATTTCGTGCCGGAGTTCCGCGGGCTGACGGGAAGGCATCCGCGGGTCGCCAAGTACATCCGAACGTTTCCGCAGACGCAAGAGTTCATTAACCGCATCTCGGGACTGCTGGTTTACCTGCTGCCACACTACATCCGCGAGGGCAAGAGCTACCTGACCATCAGCTTCGGATGCACGGGCGGCCAGCACCGCTCGGTGATGATCGCCGAAGATGTCGGCAAGCGGCTGCGGAAAGCGGGGTACAAAGTGAAGGTCGCGCATCGGGACAGTCCGAAGTAGATGCCCGGCTGGAATTGTGTGGTGACGGGGCTCTGCCCCGTCCGAGCGGGGCATAGCCCCGCTTCCACACAATCTCTACCGGAAATCGCATGTAGAATTGGCATTACCACGCATGGCAACCTCCACAGCGGCGGGCGCGACGAGTGCTGGAACACCGGTAAATCCCCGTCCACTGGCCCGCCTGTTGCGTTACGTTCTGCCATACTGGTGGCAGTTTTCCGCGTCAGTTGTACTGATGGCGCTGGTGGGACTCTTGGATGCAGGCCGGCTTCTGCTCATCGGCCCGATTTTCGGTAACGTATTGAAGCCCGACTCCCATGAAAAAACCATCCGGTTGTTCAAGCTGCCGGGCAGCGAGCGCTTTCTAAACCTTCAACAACTGGTTCCGTCGCACTTTCACAATCCATGGACGATGGTTGCCTTCGCGCTGGTGGCGGCCACGGTGCTGAAGGGCATCTTCGACTACGCCGGGACCTACTTGGTGAATTACGCGGGGTTTGGGATGATCACGGACCTGCGCGACGATTTGTATAACGCAATCCTGCGGAGTTCGGCGGCGTTTTTCACGAAACACACGACGGGTACGCTGCTCTCGACGATCGTCAACGATATTGAGAAAGTGCAATTCGCAATGTCGAGCGTGCTGGCGGAATTCCTGCAACAGTTTTTTACATTTTTGTTCACTGCGGCAGTTGTTGTCCTGTTGGGAGGCAAGCTGGCGTGGGTGCTGCTGCTTTTCATCCCGGCGATTTTTTACTCGTCGAGAAAAATCGGCCGGCGAGTGCGCACTACGACGCGAGGCGGGCAAGACAAGCTGGCCGATATCCAGAACATTCTGCACGAGACGATCACCGGGAACCGGATCGTCAAGGCGTTTGCCATGGAGAAATGGGAGATCGAACGCTTCCGCGCCGCCGCGCGACGGCTGTTCCGGGCGAACCTGCGGCTGGTAGCGGCGTTTGCGATCAGCTCTCCCTTGATGGATATTTTTGGCGCGATTGCGATTGCGTTCCTGCTCCTGCTCGGACGCGACCAGATCGTCAGGCACACGTTCACTGAAGAAGCATTCTTAACATTCATTGTTGCCGTCTTCAAGCTCTACGATCCGGTGCGGAAATTCTCAATCTTCAACAACAATTTCCAGCAGGCGGTGGGAGCCTCGTCCGAAATTTTCCGCTTCATGGATATCGAAGACGAAGTACGGGAAAAGCCGGGAGCAAAGCGGATGGGGAAGTTTGCCCGGGCGATCCGGTTTGACGGCGTTTCTTTCTCCTATGAGAACGCCGAAGATTCGCCGGTCGTGCTGCATGACATCAATCTGGAAGTGAAGGTGGGAGAGGTGCTGGCGGTGGTGGGATCGAGCGGCGCGGGCAAGAGCACACTGGTGCACCTGATCCCGCGCTTCTTTGACGTCAGCGGCGGGCGGATTCTGATTGACGACAACGATGTGCGGGATGTGACGCTGGAGTCGCTGCGAGCGCAGATCGGGATTGTCACGCAGGAGACGGTGCTGTTCAACGATACGGTGAGGAACAATATCGCCTACGGCCAGCCCCATGTGTCGCAGAAGCGGGTGGAAGAAGCGGCGCGAGCGGCGCGAGCGTATGAATTCATTCGCGGGCTTCCGGAAGAGTACAACACAATGATCGGGGAGCGCGGGGTGCGGCTTTCGGGCGGGGAGCGGCAGCGTATCGCGATTGCTCGGGCGATCCTGAAAAATGCGCCGATTCTGATTCTGGATGAAGCCACGTCGGCGCTCGACAGCGAGTCCGAGTCGCTGGTGCAATCGGCGCTACAAAATCTCATGAGTGGGCGTACTGTGTTTGTGATTGCGCATCGGCTCTCGACCGTGCGCCGCGCGGATCGCATCGTGGTGCTTGAAAACGGCACGATCAGCGACATTGGCGCGCATGAAGAGCTGATGCAGAAGTTGGGCACGTACCGGCGGCTTTACGAATTGCAGTTTGCCGAAGCCGACGCGCCGCGTGCCGGAGTTGTGCCGCAATAAATTCAATTCGGCAAAGGAACGGGATCATGCCACTTCGCTCCATGACGGGATTCGCGCAGATCAAGGGGCAGGTCAATGCCCAGTTGGCGTTTGCGCTATCGCTGAAATCGGTGAATCATCGTTTTCTGGATCTTCACTTCCGGATGCCGTCCGATACCGACGCGCTGGAGATGAAGCTGCGCCGGATTCTGAAAGAGAAACTGGCTCGCGGCCACGTGGAAGTGATCCTGAACCTGGATCGCTCGGGCACGAACGGGGTCGCACTCAACCGCCAACTGATTGCCGGCTACGTGGAGGCGTTCCGCGCGGCGGCCGATGAATTTGGGGTTGAGGGTGAACCCGATCTGAACGTGGTCCTGCGGATGCCGGGCGCGATGGATGCGGGGGCCGAGAGAGCGGGAGACGAACTGGAGACCGCGGTGATGGCGCGGGTAGAAGAAGCGCTTTCCAGGCTGAATGAGATGCGCGAAGAGGAAGGCCGGAGCATCGGCGGGGAGTTGCGCGCGCGCATGGCGAACCTGGAAAAGGCGGCGGCGGGAGTGGAAGCCCATCGCGGCACGATCCTGCGCAGCTACTCGGAGCGGCTGCAGTCGCGCATGCTGGAGGCGCTCGGCGCACAGGTGGACAAAGAACGGATACTGCAGGAAGTGGCAGTGCTGGTCGATCGCAGCGACATTCAGGAAGAACTGGTTCGCCTGAATGCGCACGTGAAGCATTTTCTCGGTTTGCTCGACCAGGGCGGCGAGGTGGGCAAAAAGATGGACTTTCTGCTGCAGGAAATGAACCGCGAGGCGAACACGCTGCTTTCGAAGACCTCGGGCCTGGCCGGTGAGGCGCTGAAGATTACCGAGATGGGCCTGCTGATGAAGTCGGAGATCGAGAAATCGCGGGAGCAGGTGCAGAATCTGGAATGAGCATCGTTTACATTGTTTCCGCGCCATCGGGTTCGGGCAAATCTACGCTGGTGAACGAACTGCTGAAGATGGTCCGTCATCTGGACTTTTCGATTTCGTACACCACGCGCCCGCCGCGCGGAAGCGAACAGAATGGCAAGGAATATTTTTTCGTCTCCCGGGAAGAATTTGAAGCCATGATTGCGAGGGATGAGTTTTTGGAGCACGCCGATGTCTTCGGAAACTATTACGGCACGGCGCGACGGTTTCTGCGCGAGGCGGAGGCGCGCGGCAACGACCTGCTGCTGGATATCGATGTGCAAGGGGCGAGGCAGATCAAGCAGAAGATCCCGGAGGCAGTGAGCATTTTTATTCTTCCGCCGGACCGGGAGAAGCTGGAATGGCGGCTGCGGAATCGGGGGCTGGATTCGGAGGCGGTCATTCGTCGCCGGTTGGACACGGCCCGTCGAGAGATTGAGAATTACTCGAAATACGACTATATATTAGTGAACAACCTGCTGGAGCAATCTGCGGACGAACTAAAAGACATCGTGCTGGCGGAGCGGTTGCGGCAAAGCGGGGCAGAACTTTCGGGAGAAGAAAAACAACTGATTGAGACCGCACAAGCTTGCCGGCTGGAACAGGCGCGCGAGCGGGTGCAGCCGATTCTGGCTTCGTTTAATCCGCAGGCGGTAAAGGGCACATGAAGTTCTAGGGAGAGAGTATGAAGCTGGTGGAAGGATTCGACAGCAACTACCGCTACATTCTGGTAGCGGCCCGGCGGGCGCGGCAACTGCAAGGCGGCGCGCCGCCGGTGATCGATACCGGGTCGCGCAAACCCTGCCGCATCGCGCAGGATGAAATCAAGGCCGGCAAAGTGAAATGGCTGATTCCGGAGGTTCCGAAATTGCCAGTAGAGGCCGCCAGCGAGATTCTGAACAAGGTGTTTCCGGAAGACGCGTAGACATGTATTGCCGGCAATAATAAGCCGGCGGTGTTTTTTTTGCGTCGCCAACGCTGGGTGTGAATCTCGCGCCAGGTGGCGGCATCAACTCTGTAGGCGGGGCTGGATTTTGAAGCCGTGGCCGCCGTCTTCCTGCTATGAAAATTGCGCTGGGTGTGTCCGGTGGGATTGCAGCTTATAAGGCGGCGGAAATCGTGCGCCTTTTGCAAGACCGCGGCATTCGTGTGCAAGTCGTGATGACGGCTGCGGCGCAGGAGTTCGTCCGTCCGCTGACGTTCGCAGCGCTCTCCGGAGAAAAAGTTATTACCGGCATGTTCGAATCGGACGAATCGCAGGCGAATGTCGAGTCGGCGATCGAGCACATTGCGATTGCGCAGGCGATTGATGCGCTGCTGGTGGCTCCGGCAACGGCCGATGTGCTGGCGCGCTTCGCGCATGGGATTGCGAGCGACTTTCTGAGCACTCTTTATCTCGCGACGACCGCCCCGGTCGTAGTGGCTCCGGCGATGAACGTGAACATGTGGAATCACGCGGCCACGCAATCGAATCTGGAAATCCTGCGTAAGCGCGGCGTTCGCATTGTCGATCCTGGCAAGGGCTATCTGGCATGTGGGATGACAGGGCCGGGGCGACTGGCGGAGAACGAGACGATTGTGGCAGCGGTGATGGAAGCGCTGAGCGCCTGGCAGGATCTGGCGGGCGAAACGGTTCTGGTGACGGCGGGGCCGACACGCGAGAAGATCGATCCGGTGCGGTATTTGACGAACCGGTCAAGCGGGCGCATGGGCTATGCCATTGCGGAAGCGGCGCTGCGCCGCGGAGCGCGCGTGCTGCTGGTGAGCGGACCGGCTGCGATTGCCGCTCCGGACGCGGCGGAAGTGACCCGGGTGGAGACGGCGGAAGAGATGCTGGCGGCGGTCTTGAAATTGCTGCCCCAGAGCACGGTGGTGATCAAGACGGCGGCCGTGGCGGACTTCCGTCCGAAAACGGTGGCGGCGCAGAAGATCAAGCGCAAGGGCGAGATGACGCTGGAACTGGAACCGACGGTGGATATTCTGGCGGAGGTGGTGCGCCGGAAGACTTTCCAGGTTGTCGTGGGTTTTGCCGCTGAGACCGAGAACGTGCTGGAAAACGCGCGCAAGAAGCTGGCGTCGAAATCGCTGGACGCGATCGTAGTGAATGACGTTTCCCGCGACGGTGTTGGTTTTAATTCCGACCATAACGCGGTCACAATCATCTCTCCGAGCGAAGTGGTCGAGGTTCCCGAGACCTCGAAATGGGAAGTCGCGCAGCGCGTGCTCGACCAGGTAGTGAGGCTGCGGAAGCGGACAACGATTCTTACGTAAGGACAGGCGCCCTGGGCTGTCCGGCTGACCTTCCCTGAAAATCTTTTTCACCACGGAGACACGGAGTCACAGAGAAAGGCAAAGGCCTTCGCTTCTGATTTCTCTGTGCCTTCGTGTCTCTGTGGCGAAAAGTTGTTATTCTTATCCGCAATGCCCCGCACCCTTGACCCTGAACTCCGACGCGCGCTGGCGGCGCGCATCCGCTACTACAACGAGATGGGGATCTACGATTTTTACCGGCAGCCGCCGTCGGGTCGCGCGGGTGACGTGCCGATTGCAGTGGACGAACCGGAAATCGCGGTTTCGACAAATCGGCCAGAATCGGGAGAAGAAATGAGTTCATGGAAGGCCGCGGCGGTCGCAATGCCCGCGATTGAAGAAAATATTTTTGACGCGATCGCGCCGAAGCCCGAGCAGAGTGTGAGCGATCCGGTGAAGGCGCTGAAGATCATCCGCGAAGACCTGGGTGACTGCACGCGCTGTGTGCTCCACAAGCAGGGACGGAAGCAGATTGTGTTTGGCGTAGGGAATCCGGCGGCGGAGTTGATGTTCGTCGGCGAGGGGCCGGGCGCCGATGAAGACGCGCAGGGCGAGCCGTTCGTGGGGCGAGCCGGGCAACTGCTCAACAACATGATCAAAGCGATGGGGATCGAGCGCGAGCAGGTTTACATCGCGAATATCGTGAAGTGCCGTCCGCCGGGCAATCGCACGCCGGAGCGCGACGAGTGCGCGACCTGCTCGCCGTTTCTGATGCGCCAGATCGCGGTGATCAAGCCGAAGGTGGTAGTGGCGCTCGGAGCGGTGGCGGCGAAAACGCTGCTGGCGATGAGTGCCTCGATGATGCAACTGCGGGGGCGCTTTTACGACTTCCGGCCGGTAGGCGTGAGGAGCAACGATCCCAATTGGGATGGATGCAAGCTGGCGGTCACCTATCATCCAGCGTTTCTGCTGCGCGATCCGCGGCAGAAGGGCGAGGCGTGGAAGGACTTGCAGATGGTGATGAAGGAGTTGGGAATGAAAGCGCCGAGCGGTCGTTGGTCGTTTGTCGTTCGTCGTTAGTCGTTCGCTATTCGCTCATGCAGATGAACTCCGGCGTGATCGTTTACTCCAGCGATCGTCGAGCACTGCGAGAGCGTAATACCAACCCACGATTAGTGCTGGCATCACAAGCATGAAACTCGCGACTTCGTTGACTCCGAGCCGCCCCAGTCCTCGAACGATTGGCACTCCAATGACGAAGGCGGGAAAGGCCGTGATTATCAGCATCGCGCCCAACAGTCCGGGAGAGCGGGGTAAGGAAGCCACATCCCACGCGACACAGTCGCCCTCCCCTGCCTTGCAAGGTGTTACCGTGTTTGGTTCACGGTTGACGTGGCGAGTGTCGAGACGAATAGACGCCCACCAGAAATACTGACCGTGGGCTTTTTCCTGTTGGCGTCTCTCCAGAGATTCGAAGGTCACTCCTGCAAAGAGGAGCAGTCCGACAATTGGCAGGATCAGTCTCCAGCGATTCCGCCTACTTAATTTGACACCGGGGAGTGCGAATACTCCTAACGCGCGCCGGCCACTGCGGTATCATACGCAACCTTGCGGGGCCGAATCCCTTTGCCGATTCCGCTGCCCTCCGCGATTCTCAGATCGTAGTCGTTTTGAAGATTGAGCCAAAACTGCGCGGGCAGGCCGAAGTACTTTCCCAGGCGGATGGCAGTGTCGGCACTGATGGCCCGGTCTCCCCGGACGACCTCATAGATGCCCGGAAAACTGAGGGCCTTTGCCAGTTCGTAGGCGCTCACGCCCATCGGCTCCATGAACTCGGTCTTGAGAATTTCTCCCGGATGAACCGCAAACAGCTTCCTCGATTTGGTCATGGTTGCTCCGCTTCTAGTGGTATGGCTCTCTAATGATAGTCCACGATCTCCACCTCAAAAGCATTTCCATCCCGCCACACGAAACACACGCGAAATTGATCGTTGATTCGAATGCTGTGTTGCCCGGCGCGGCTTCCGCGAAGGGCTTCCAGTTGGTTCCCTGGCGGCACATTCAAATTGTCGAGCGTGACCGCTGCGTTCAAAATAGCGAGTTTCTTGAACGCCCGTCGTTCGAGATTGGCTGGAAGACGGCGGCTTCTGCCCGACTGCCACAGCCTTTCGGTTTCCTTGTCCCGGAAACTTGCGATCATTTCATATTATACTAACGCGACGCGGTACTACTGTCAAGCGATAGCATTGAGGAATACGATAGGATTTCATTGGCCCTACACATGCCCACCTTCTGCGATGTCGCCTTGGCCGTGCCGCTTGACATGGTGTTCACCTATGCCATCCCTCCGGGCCTGGAGCCGGTGGTTGGCGGGCGGGTGCTGGTGCCGTTCCGGCAGCAACGGATGTCGGGCATTGTGGTTGAGCTGCACGACCGTCCGCCGCAGGTCAACGCTTCGCAAGTGAAGATCAGGAAGGTGATCGAAGCGCCCGACCTCGCGCCGGTTCTCGATGAACGACTTTTGAAACTTGGGAAGTGGATTGCCGATTACTATCTCGCGCCGATGGGCGAAGTCTTTCGCACCATGCTGCCGCTCTCCGCCGAGTTCAAGCGGGCGGTCGCGTATCACATTACCGATGAGGGGCGGATGGCGCTGCATCTGGCGGGGATGTCGGGGTCTCCGGCGCGGTCGAAGCGGACACCGGACGAGCAACTTGTCGAGTTTCGCGTGCTCGATTATCTGGCGGAGCGGGAAGGCGTGCGCGAAGAGAGTTTGCGCGGGACAACGCGGGTTGGAAAGGCGCTGCTCGCGGGGATGGTGCGGAAGAAGTGGATTGTGCGCGAGGATGTGTCGGCAGCGCGGGATGCGGCGCGCGTGGTAAAGGTCGCGGTGCTGCTGGGGGCGGAAGGTGCGGAGGCTTCGCCTCCGCTGGACGGGCCAGAGGCCCGTCCCCACACCAACATCGCAAGGAAGCTCAACGAGAACCAGCGGACGCTGGTTGAAACACTCGCGGCGGCAGGCGGCAGGGTGCCCATCGAGGCGTTACGCGAGTTGGATGTGCCGCGCACTACGCTCGGCACTTTGGTGCGGCGCGGGTTGATTGAACTGGTGGATGAGCCGCAGGACTTCACGATGTCAGTTTCAAAGCTCAAGCCTCGGCAGTCTCCGTTTGAGTTCGAGTTCAGCGCGGCGCAGAGAGAAGCGCTGGGCAAGATTGGCGAGGCCGTTGGTTCGCGCAAGTTCGGCGGCCTGCTGCTGCATGGCATCACGGGGTCGGGAAAGACGGCGGTGTATCTGGCTTGCATGCGCGAGGTGCTGGAGCAGGGGCGGTCGTCGATTTTGCTGGTTCCTGAAATTGGACTGACTCCGGCGGTCGCGGCGGATCTGCATCAGGTGTTCGGCGATGAAGTTGCCATCTTGCATTCGGGGCTGTCGGATGCGGAGCGGGCGGAGCAGTGGCATCGCATACGGCGCGGCGAGGCGCGGGTAGTGGCGGGAACGCGGTCGGCGGTGTTCGCGCCGGTGAGCGATCTTGCGCTCATTATCGTGGATGAAGAGCAGGATTCATCTTATAAGCAGGAGGAGACGCCGCGCTATCACGCGCGCGACGTGGCGGTCATGCGGGCGAAGATGGCGGGAGCGGTCGTGGTGCTGGGCTCGGCGACGCCATCGCTGGAGTCTTACTACAACGCCAAGAAGAACAAGTATGCGCTCGTGGAGTTGCCGGATCGGGTGGAGATGCGTCCGCTGCCGGAAGTCGAGATTGTCGACATGCGACAGGAGTTTCAGGAGACGGGGCAGGAGCAGGTGATCTCGCGCAAACTGGCGGAGGAAATCCACGAGCGGCTAGAGAAAAAAGAGCAGGTCATGGTGCTGCTCAACCGGCGCGGATATTCTCCGGTGGTGCTGTGCCGCGCGTGCGGCAAGACGTTGCAGTGCAAGAACTGCGCCGTCTCCATGACGCACCACAAGCGCGAGCGCAAGATGGAATGCCATTATTGCGGGCATGTCGCGCACATTCCGGACAAGTGCGCGCACTGCGGCAGCGAGTACGTGTACTTTGTAGGGACGGGATCGGAGAAGCTGGAAGAGTTGCTGCACGGGATGTTTCCGAAGGCGCGGATCGGGCGGCTGGATCGCGACACGGTGCGTGGGCGGGAAGATTTCGAACACGCGCTGAACGCGCTGAATGAAGGCGCGCTCGACATGCTGGTGGGCACGCAGATGATCGCGAAAGGCCACGACATCCACGGCGTTACGCTGGTTGGCGTGGTCGGAGCCGACATGGCGCTGGGGTTGCCGGATTTCCGCGCGGCGGAGAGAACTTTTCAGCTGTTGACGCAAGTGGCGGGACGAGCGGGACGCGGGCAGTCTCCGGGGAAAGTTGTGCTGCAGACTTATTTTCAGGAGCACTACGCGGTGCAGTTTGCGGCGCGGCACGACTTCGCCGGGTTCTACGAAAAGGAGCTGCAATTTCGCGCCTGGATGCACTATCCGCCGTACAGCGCGATTGCGAATGTGCTGATCCGCAGCGAGAATCTCGATGACGCGCTGACGTGGTCGGGCGAACTCGGGCGCTGGTTCGAGAAGACGCGGCATGAAGGCATTCGCGTGCTCGGGCCGGCAGCGGCGCCAATTACGCGGTTGAAGCGCGATTACCGCTATCACTTCATTCTGAAGTCTCCCAGCCGCGAAAAGATGAATGTGCTTTTGCGGGCGATGCTGGCGGAAGCGGCGGCGCGAAAAATTCCGCGAACGCAGGTGATCGTGGATGTGGATGCGGTGTGGCTGATGTGAAGCGGCTGTTGGTCGTTCGTCGTTGGTCGTTCGCGGGGTGTGGAAGATGCGGAGGTTCTTCTTTCCGCGTCATGGAATAGGAGAGACTACTTTCGATGCAGTTTGTGGCGAACGTAATTGCCCAAATCGTGCAGTGTGTCGCGGCTTCCGTCGCGGATTTCCGGCCATTTCTCCCGGCCGGAATCGCCGGTGATGGGCGTTGGCGTGAAGGCCAACACTAACATTGCAATCGCAAAGATGGCGAGCCACTTTCGTGGTGTGGAAATTCCCGGACGGCTCGGAATCCGCGGATGCTGGATGGTTAGCCACAGCACCACTGCCCAAATCAGCCAGCCGATCCAGCAGTACTTGGCAAGCGGGATGAGTGCGACCATGACGGCTAGGGAAACCCACCGGTGCAATTTTGGAAACACCGAAAACAGAATGTGCCCGCCATCAAGTTGGCCGCCTGGCAACAGGTTTAGTGCCGTTGCGAACATTCCCACCCACCCGGCGACCGCGATGGGATGCAAGGACAGCGATGCTAACGGCACGTTGAGGCGCAGGAGGCGGGCTGCAAGATGAAAGGCGAGGGGAAATCCCGGTTCATAGTCGAGCGGCGAGCTGCTGAACGCTTGCGCGTGGGACAACGAAAGTCCCACTAGGACAGCCGCGCATGAGGGGATAAAGCCCGCAATCGGACCCGCAATCCCGATATCGAACAATGCAGTGCGGTTGGGGATCGGGCCCTTAATGCGAATGAAAGCTCCGAGCGTGCCAATCAGGCTCGGAAATGGAATAAAGAATGGCGGCGTCGCATACACGCGGTAATGGCGGGCGTAGAGGTAATGTCCCATCTCGTGCGCGAGCAGTATGAACATTAGTGTGAGTGAAAAGGAGAGCCCATGCATCAGTCTTGCTGGGGCCTGCCACATCCACTCCACGGGGAACCAAGAAATACTGTCGTCATTGAGCGAGAAGGCCGGCTGGCGCGCCGCAAAATTGGCGTAGATGCGCGCGCCTACCACGAGGGTGCTCAGGAAGGTCGCCGCCAGAAGCAGAATATGCAGCCACCAGCGCTGGCGCGGCGGTGGGATTACCCAGACCCGGGGCTGCTGTTCCCATTCGAGGGCGGCCGGAAAAGGGGTTGTGGGTTCGGACATAGGAACCTGAGGTCGAAGGTTAGAGGTCAGATTGCAGAGGTGTGGGGCGACTTCTGCAATCTGACCTCTGCAATCTGCAATCCGATGCAATCTGCGATCCGAGAACAGCTAGTCAATCGATTGCAGTTCCTTGCCGGGCTTGAAGCGGACGGCTTTGCCCGGCGGAATGGAAACTTCGGCGCCAGTGCGCGGATTCCGTCCGATGCCGGTTTTGCGCGGACGCACGTTGAACACGCCAAAACCGCGCAGTTCGATGCGGTCGCCGGTGGCCAGCGCCTTCTTCATGCTCTCGAAGACGGTTTCGACCGCGAGCTCCGCCTTGGTTTTGGTGATCCCGGTGCGGTTGACCACTTCGTTGATGATGTCGAGCTTAATCACGGGTATCCCCCGTCTCCCGAGGATTGGTACACCTCAAGTTATTGATGCTAAGGGAGATAGGTTGGATTGTCAACAGGGGGATCAATCTCGTAATATGGCAAGCGCCAGCCTGAGAAATTTTGTAATTTTGTAATCTGTCAATTTTGTAATTTGAAAACCGTCGCAGCCGGGGTTCCTGCCCTAATGCGCGGCTACTTTTGAATTGCCAAATTACAAAATTACCCAATTACCGAATCCCAAAGGAGTTTCATGATCAAGAGCGATCGATGGATCCGACGCATGGCGCAAGAGCACGACATGATTAACCCGTACTCTGAAAAGCAAGTGAGCGCGGGAGTGATTTCCTACGGCGTGTCGAGCTACGGATACGACTTGCGCGTGGCCGACGAGTTCAAGGTTTTTACCAACGTCAACAGCACGATTGTCGACCCAAAGCATTTCGACGAGCGTTCGTTCGTGACCGTGACCGCCGACGTGGCCATCATCCCGCCGAATTCGTTTGCACTGGCGCGGTCGGTGGAGTACTTCAAGATTCCGCGCGATGTGCTGACCATCTGCGTGGGCAAGTCGACGTATGCGCGCTGCGGCATCATCGTCAACGTGACGCCGTTCGAGCCGGAGTGGGAAGGTTTCGTCACGCTCGAGATCTCGAACACCACGCCGCTGCCGGCCAAGATCTACGCCAATGAAGGCCTGTGCCAGATTCTCTTCTTCCAGTCGGACGAAGTCTGCGAGACTAGCTACAAGGATCGCAAGGGAAAGTACCAGGCGCAGAAAGGAATTGTGCTGCCGAAGCTGTAGAGGCTGTCAGCTCTCAGCTTCATTAAACATTTGTGAGGATTTGCGCATGGACGCGCAGGAAGCACGCCGCCTTCTCGTTGATAGTGACGATCCCGAGTTCCCGGTTGACTTGCCAGCCTCGGTCCTGCCAAAGCTGACTATAGACGACCTGCCAGACGGCGGGGCAATTCAGGTTGGGACCCTCAAAAAAAGTGTGGTGCATCTCGACTGGAGCGGTACCATTGGTCGCGATGGGGACGAAATCTTCGGCGAAGCGGATCACACTTGGACGCGCAAATACTGGTATTCACCGCTTGGCCTCGAACAGTATTTGGACCTAGTCAGGCGCGCCGTAGAAACACGACATAGGGTACGCGGGGACGTGGAACTCACCGACTATGACGACGATGGAGCCTATGTTTCGCTCCGCTTCCGAATCAACACCGTAGAAAAGAACCTTGGAAAGGCCTACAGCGCTATCCGCAAAGTCGCGGGCGAGGTCGAGGAAGCAGCCGAGCAGGCAGCAGATGAGGTCGGGCAGCGTATCGCCGAGGTAGCCGCCCGTCTTTCAGGGTGGGGCTCAGAGACACTCGATGCGCTTGTCGACGCCGTGGAGACAGCGAGTTCGGCTGATGACAAGGGCAGAACGCTAGAAGAGCTTTGCAGTAGGCTGTTCACATCGATTCCGGGGTTCGTCGTAACCGGTCGAGTTCGGACCGAAACCGAGGAAATCGACATTTCGGTGCTAAATGACAGCGTCGAGCCCCGGTTGCGACGGGAAGGGGCATTGATTCTTGCGGAGTGCAAGAATTGGAATGGCGAGTGCGGAAAGAATGAATTCGTTGTCTTCCATGCCAAGCTTGAGAACCGAAGTCAGAGATGCACTCTGGGATTTCTGATCTCATGGAACGGCTTCAGGGACACAATCACCAAAGAAATGCTTCGCGGCAGCCGGGAAGAGATTCTCGTTGTGCCAATAACCGGCGAAGACATACGCTCATCAGTTCGGTCCGGGGACTTCGCTAAGGTGCTCCTGCAATGTTGGGATCGGGCCGTAAATCTGTGACAAAGATCGCGACACTCGTAAGCAAACCATGTCGGACACTGGTTGAGGACTATCCCTGTCCCATCCCGGCCTGCTAGAAAATAATAGTGCCGAAGCATCGAATCGCCGTACCTCTCATCGGGCTTTTGCTCTTCCTCGGCACTCTGGCGCTCTACTACCCTGCGCTCGAAAACGGATTCGTCAACTACGACGATCCCGCTTATGTGACTTCGAATTTGCAGGTCCAGCGGGGGCTTACTTCTCGCAGCCTGACGTGGGCTTTTACTTCGACTGCGGAGGCCAATTGGCACCCGCTGACTTGGATTTCGCACATGCTCGATGTGCGGTTGTTCGGGATGAGGCCGGCGGGACATCATGCTCAGAGCGTCCTCTGGCATGCCATCAACGTGGTGTTGCTGTTTTTGCTGCTGGCGAAGGCGACCGGATTCGTGGGGCGCAGCGCGCTCGTGGCGGGGCTGTTTGCCATCCATCCGCTGAACGTGGAGTCGGTGGCTTGGGTCGCGGAGCGCAAGACCGTGCTCTGCGCTTTCTTCTCCTTGCTCACTTTGGGCGCCTATGGCTGGTACGTGAAGAGGCCGCGGGCAGGTCGTTATCTGTTGGTCGCGCTGTTGTTCGCTCTCGCACTGATGGCGAAGCCTATGGCGATCACGCTCCCGTTGGCGCTGCTGCTGGTCGATTTCTGGCCGCTGCGCCGGTTTCCGGAGATGCCGCTTTCGAGGCTGGCGCTCGAAAAAATTCCTCTGCTGGCACTGTCGGCGGCGAGCGCGGCGATCACTCTCTACGCGCAGCGCGCGGGTGGCGCGGTGGGCTCGACCGAGGTTTTGCCGCTGGCGATGCGGGTGACGAACGCCATTTATTCCTATCTCATTTACGTGGAGAAGGCGGTATGGCCGTCGCGGCTGGCGGTGTTTTATCCGCATCCCGAGGGCTCGCTCGCGCTCTGGAAAGTGCTGGGCGCTGCGGTGGTGCTGGCTGCGGTTACGGCAGCGTTCTGGCATTTGCGAGAACGCCGCTATCTGTTGGTGGGCTGGTTGTGGTTTCTGGGAACGCTGGCGCCGGTGATCGGCATCGTCCAGATCGGGCGCCAGGCATGGGCGGACCGGTACGCGTATCTCCCTCTTTGGGGATTGTTCGTGATTGGCGTCTGGCTGGCTTCCGAAGGCGCGGCGCGGATTTCGCTAAGCCGGGCAGCACAGGTTGCCATTGCGTTGGCCGTGCTGCTGGGGTATTCCGTGACGGCGCACATCCAGATTGGATACTGGCGGGACAGCTACAGCCTGTTTGCCCATGCAATTCAAGTGACGGATGCGAATCCGATAGCCGAGGCGAATCTGGGATCGGCGCTGATGGAAATGCGCCGTCCGGACCTAGCCGTGGCGCATCTGGAGCGCGCCATCCAGCTAATGCCTACACTTTCGACCGCGCACTATAACCTGGGCACACTGCTGCATCGGCAGAATGACCTGGATCGGGCGCAGCGCGAATATCAACTCGCGCTGAAGTATGGATCGGACGAGCGGGAAGCCGCGCAGACGCACAACAATCTGGGCGTGCTGTTCAAGCAACTCGGGCGGCGGGATGAGGCGGCAGCGGAGTTCACCGGGGCCATTGCGCTGAATCCATCGGAGCAGAATAGTTTGATTGGCCGGGGCATGATCGAGCGCGAAGAAGGCAAACTCGACGCCGCTTTGCAGGATTTTGCCCACGCAGCACAAGCAGCGCCCTCGCCGCTGGCCTTCTACTGGCAAGGGCGTGTTCTGGAAGATAAGGGACAACTCCCAGCCGCCGCCGAGGCCTATCAAGATGTGTTGAGGCTCGCGCCCAACTTCGCGGACACGCAGGAGAGATTGGGCAACGTTGAAAAAGCGGTGAAGTGAGATCCAGAAAACCGTGTCAGAAGCGAAGCCCAGCGCCTACTTCTTCCCGTTCTCGCCTTCCTTGAACATGTACTTGATGGCGGGCTTGTAGATCATCAGGTTGGCGGAGCCGGCGCGGTTCAGCTTGATGCAGTTTTTGTCGTACCACTCGATATAGCCGTGGACTTCCTCACCGTCGCGCAACACGACGACCATGGGAGTCTTGGACTGCATCTGCTTCAGATAATAAAAATTTTCGGCGTTGGTCTGCTCGCTGGGCGCGGTCTTCCTTGCCGGAGCGGCGGAACGGTCGCGATCTCGATCTCTGCGTTCGGCGGGCGCGTGGTTGTGGCCGTGGTCATTGTGCGCTTGCTCGGCGCGAGTGAGGGTCGGGCGGATCAGCTTGCGATTCGCGAAGCTTTCCTGATCGGCGGATTGTTCGGCTGGTATGGAGTCGAGGGCATCTTTCAAATCGCACCACCTGCGCGCCGGGCGGGCAGAATATGCCACAACACTCAAGCCTGTGATTGTGGGTCCAGAGGTGTGAACTGAGAGTTACGGTATCACAGCGGGCGGGGGATGACAATTACTTGTGTAGTGTCTTTTGTTCAACCGCCTAAACCGTACCGCTTGCGATGCGGTCGTACGCCGATGTGCGCTGCATCGTTTTCTTGTAGCTTGCTAAACGCCGCGCCGCACGAACTGGCTTACGCGCGCCGCCGATAGTAAATGTTGAATTCGAATCCAGGGTTCGGCGGAAAGATTTCCGCGATCTTGCGCAACCGTTCGGCCATCGGAGCCGGGGCCAGCAGCGGATAGTCGCGCTCGCGCAGATCGTGGTAATCGACGTCGAGGTAGATCGAGAGCAGGTAGATCGAAATCGCATCCGCGAAGCTGGCTGCAAGATAGTCGTTCTTAAATTTCTCCGCGTCAGGGCTGTGGGCCGTGGCGAACTTGCGGGCCTCCCACGCGTCGAGTGAAGTTTCGCCGCGCACACCCGACTCCGCTTGCTGCCAGGCCAGGTCGGCGAAATTCTGCGATACGCCCGCGCGTTCGACCAGCGCGTGCCCGACGTTGATGTAAAACTCGAACGCCACCGAAAATTTGTCATCCATCAAGCGGGTCGAGATGAAGACGCACTGCGCATCGCCAAGATTCAGGTTGCGATGGCAAACCGCGTTGTCGCTAAGCGCAACGTCGTAGCGGTCGGCAATCACGGTCTCATCGCCCTGCGTCACCGTGAGGGGCACAAAGTAGTACGCCTTGCGGCGGAGCGCGGCGGCCACGGGCACCGGCACCGCGGCAATCATGCGGTCGAGATCGTTGTCGGCAATGGTAATCTCGCCCGAGCGGGCGTAGCAGATGCCATTCGGCGCCTGTGAAACCGGGCTGCTTTGCACGATCTCCGCCGGGCTGCGGGTGATCGCGGAGGCGGTTTTTGACATCCTAGTATTGTAGCGTAAGGACGCACCGCGACCACGGACGAGTGCCGCAGCCAGTCGCGGCGGTCTGGACCGATGGTATAGCTTATGAACATGGCCAAAACCTCGTCGGATGGGCCGCGCTGGATCGGAATTCCGGCGCGCGTATTCGCGATAACGTTTCTGTTGACCCTGCTGTCGTTCGCGGTCGCGCTGCTGCTGAGCATTATGGGGACAGTGGTGTACTCGCAGGTGAAACACGTCGCGCCCAACCTGATGTTCGCCTACCGGCACATCGCGTTTCCGTGCGCGATCGCCGCCGGTGCGATTGTGTTGGTGCTGTCGCTGGCGATGGAAATTCGGAACTACCGGCAGCGGAAGACGCTGGAAGGGATCGAGCGGGTGAGTTGAACATGAGCGAATTGAATATGGGTGAGTCAAGAACCACCGCGCCGCGAATTGCGATTCCCGTGCTGCATTCCGGCGATCGCGAGTATGCCGAGCGCGCGCTGCCGCAGTATGAAGAAGCCGTGCGCGGAGCGGGAGGAGAGCCGGTGCGCATCGAACTGGACCAGACTCCGGCGCAGGTGACGAAACAGATTGCGCACTGCGACGCCGTTCTGCTGCCCGGGAGCAAGGCCGACCTCGATCCGCGGAAGTACAGTGCGGATCGCCACGAGAAGACGGCGCCCGCTGACGCTAAACGAGACCTGGTGGACGAGCTACTCCTGCGGGATGCGTACAAAATGCACAAGCCCGTGCTGGGCATCTGCTATGGACTGCAGTCCTTGAATGTGTACCGGTTGGGATCGCTCGTGCAGCACATCGAGTCGGCGATCAACCACAGCGCGGGACGCGAGGTGGCGAACGCGCACACGGTAAAGATCGAGCCGGAATCGCGGCTGGCGGAAATTGTGGGCGCGACGAAGACGACTGCCGTGAATTCTTCGCATCACCAGTCAGCGGACACAGTGGGCAATGGGTTGCGGGTGGTGGCGCGTTCCGCTGAAGACGGAATCATCGAAGCTCTGGAAGGAACCGCACCGGGACATTTTGTGCTGGGGGTGCAGTGGCATCCGGAGCGGAGCTTGAACGATGAGCCGGAGCTGGCGGAGTCCGCGAAATCGATCTTCCGCGCTTTTGTCGATGCGGCGAGAGTGAAGCGCGCGGAGTTGGCGGGAGAGTTTGAGCCGGCTGGCTAGCAGCGTCTCAGCAAAACCACCACATTCGCAATCGCGGCGTTTTCTGTGCCCATACCTTCGGGCGTCTTTGCTTTAATCCCGACACAATCCGCCGGAATTCCGCACAACTCGGCGACGTGTTTGCGAATCGCTTCCGCGAGCGGGCCGATTCTTGGAGCGGACAGGATCAGCGTGGAATCCAGGTTTACGGGTTCGTAGCCCGCGGTCTTGACGCGCCGCAACGCCTCACGCAGAAACACGGCAGAGTCGGCGTTCTTCCACTGCGCGTCGGAAGGCGGAAACAGCGCTCCAATGTCAGGGCCGGCGATGGCGCCAAGCAGAGCGTCGGTGATGGCGTGCAGCAGCACGTCGCCGTCGGAATGACCGCCGAGACCTTTATCGTGCGGCAGAGCCAGGCCACCGATTTTGAGCGGAATGCCGGACTTGAATTCGTGCGAGTCCCAACCGTAGCCAATGCGCATTTCAGGTTTCAAGGTCTGGTCCCGCTTTCGTGTTGCAGATAGAACTCAGCCAGCTCCATATCGGCGGGCGTCGTGATTTTTATGTTGCACGGCGAGCCCATTACGACGGCAACCGGAAGGCCGGCGCGCTCGATCAGGGAAGCTTCGTCGGTACCGAGGAAGCCGTCGGCGACGGCGTCGTCAAAAGCCCCCTTCAGAATGTCGTAGCGGAAGCCCTGCGGGGTTTGCGCCATCACGACGCCGGCGCGCGGGATGGTGGCTTTGATGAGCGCGCCATCCGCGGTTCGTTCCACTTGTTTCACCGTGTCCATGGCGGGCCAGCCCGCGATGGCGGCTCCATATTTGTGCGCGGCCTCGATCACATTGCCGATGATTTCGGGCGTAACAAACGGGCGAACGGCATCGTGCACCAGAACGATGTCTTCCGGATCGGCGGCGGTGTGGGCCAGAGCGCTGGCCACCGAGTCCTGGCGACGCTGGCCGCCTTCGACCATCTGCAGGCGCTTGCTCAGGATTTCCGGGTACTGCTTTTCGACCTGAGTGCGGAAGCCGGCAATTTCGTCCTGGCGCAGAGCGACGACGATTTCGTAGACGGCAGGCGAGGCGGCGAACTTGCGCAGCGTGTGGACAAGAATGGGCACGCCGCCCAGTTCTTTGAACTGTTTGCTCGGCGCTTTCTTCTTCGACTTCGCGGCCGAGGGCGGGGCCATGCGCGTGCCCAGTCCGGCCGCCGGAACAATGACAAACACCTTCATAGGGACGACCAGTATAGTACAGCGGCGGCCTGGCTGGCCTGCTCGAAATGAGGAAAAGGGCACAGGCGGATCGTCTCGGCTGTGCCCTTTTTTCCGGTTACTGGCTATTGTTTCGGTTTGTTTTTCGCCGCGGCTCTTCTTGCCGCGGGTAGTCCGGTTAGCGACTCCGGTTGTTGCTGGAGGGATCCAAGGAATAGATCACTGCTATCTTCGTCCAACCAGAACAACTGTCCGCCGCTAGCCTGATAAATGACTACGCTCAAATCAACCGGTGAGTCAGTTCCGACAGTGACGGCAAGCGGAATTGTGTAGCGGCCAGGGTTGCTCGTGTCGGCAACCGCGGTTCCCGAGAATTTAACCCCGGTATCCGTCGCGTTGGCACTGAAGAAGGAGTACGGATCACTGACGAGTCCGGCGGTTCCGCTGCCGAAAGCAAGGCTCGTAACCGATCCCTGCCCAACAAAGTCGAATTCGCAAACAACCACCGTGCCCGAGATCGTGCACGGAAAGTAAGTCTGCGCCCCAAAGGCATAGTTGCCTGTAAAGTCGGTGGTTGCGGTGTCTGTTTGTGGAATCAGGACGCCTGTGCCGACGAGGGCGACGACGGTACTCGTATCCAGGTCGGCCATAAGAGCGCCTCCTAGCCCGCTGGCCGTGTTATTTGGATCAAGCAGATTGAGAGTTGGATCCGTCATGTATATTCCCAACGCGCTGACATGTCCCAAGTTTCCGGACGTGATGGTCAGGCAGCCGTATCCGTTGTACGCGGTTCCACTGTACCCGGATCCACAGACCGTGCTCGAAGCGGGAATGGCATAGGTGCCTGAGATAGATTTGTCGCTATAGATAGTGCCCTCCTCATTGTCGTCCGCAACACCCGTGGAAATGTTGCCGGCACCATCCGTGGTAAACATGCCTGCCGCAGCATAGGACGGCGCGAACGAGTTGCTTTCGACACCAAACACGGAGCTTACGAGAGATGTGCTGCTGAAGGTGCCAGTGCCCTGGCCGAACGCCGAGCCGACACCCGAATCGGTAGCATCCATATCAATGATCCGTATAGCTTCCGGGCCAATGATGTAATAGATGACTGTGGTTGCTATATTGCCGTTGGCAACGGTGATAGTGCCCCGCCCGAAGCCATCGGCCGTTGAGATCGTTGCGCTGAAAGGCTGTTCCGTCTTGACAACTCCAGCATCGTTGGCGTCGAAAACACCCTGCAAGGCGGTGCCACTGGCGCTGATCTGGAATACGCCTCCGAAGACAACCGGATAATAGGTGGCGTCCACTCCTGAAAGGGTGAAGGCATAATTCCCGTCGTTGAGCGTGCTCGACAGGGTCTGCAAGTCCATGCTTCCACTGGATGTTGCCGACCCATCAAACTGAACGATGAGCGCGTGATTGGTGTTCACGAACTGGACGCCGAGGGTTTCGACCCCGCTCGCACCCAAAGACGTGTTGCCCGTGATCAGGGTGAGTGTCCCCTGGCCGGTTGCAGCATCCACCCACGTCAGCGTTCCACCGCTGATTGTGTCGCCGGGAAACGTGTATCCGGTACCGTCGTTATAGTCTTGTTCGCCGGTAACGACATTGCCATTCGCGTCGATGGTCACCGACCCTGCGAGAGCGTAAAAATTCGGGCCGCCATTCACGGACTCCATCCCGCTCAGATAGAACGAATAGTTGCTCGAAGCCACCGCCGTAGCTGTGATGGTGATGGTAGCCGGGGCCGATTTCGTGGTATCGGTCACCGAGGTGGCCGTTACGGTCACGGTGTTGCCGGTCGGAACGGCAGCAGGCGCGGTGTAGGTGGTTGCGGCGCCGCTGGCTGTGCTGGTAAGGTTAAACCCGCCGCAGGCCCCGGCACTACCGCAGGTCACGGACCAGGTCACACCGGCGTTCGCGGAGTCGTTGCTGACCACCGCGGTAAGCGACGCCGTGGCATTGATTTGGAGCGAAGTAGGCGGCGCGGGGTTGAAGGCAACGGAAATCGACGGCGGCGGAGTTGAGCTGCTCGAACCGCCGCAGCCCATCAGGGAAATCAGGAAAATTATAGCGAGAATGCTCGCGAATGCTTTGAGCTTCATAATGCCTCCCCTGCCGTCTTCCGACTGGCACGCTCACGTGCCTGCGGGGGCACCGGGACCCCGTGCTCGTTTCGGATCGTATAGACCTGGCCGCCTGCTTTCACGGTGCGGGCCAGAAAAACTTGCTTGTCCTTAATCGTCTTCATGACGCCGGTCACCTCAATTTGCTGGCCTGCGGCGACCGAGACGGCGTCCTTGCCTAGCAAACCGAACCTCCCCAAACTCGCATCCACGGGACCGAAGGGAGTTGCGAGCAGAAGGTGGGAACCCCAAATCATTCCCGGAGCGGGTTTCGCGAGCACACTCGACACCGTGCCATTGAGTGTGACTTCCTGGGTGACGTCGTAGCTGAATGGCCCTGCAGTCCTCGTCTCGACTGCCGCTGTTTGCGCCTGAACCAGCTGTAGGGGTGAGATCAAGAACAGGAGGGCCAACACGCATAGCCCTGCGAACAACGGCTTCATCGTTTGCCTCCAAGTTGAGTTTTGAATCGGAATTTCTATTCGGACCTCTGGTTTGAAAAGGGTACGCCTCTCAAGCCCTGGGCACAACGAATTTTCCACCAGAGCAGGTTCCTACTCAGAGTCCAGAGCCTAGTCGTCTGCGCGGTCGGCCACCGCCGGCGCAGACTTTTTTGCCTGGTCGGAGGGCGGCGCACCGACTCCTGTCGGCGGAAGCACGGCCACCGAAGGGGGCGACACTCCTTTGGCGTCGTGGCGGATCGTCCCGCGCTCGTCCCACTTGCCAAAGATCATCTTGCCCGCGGTGGTTTGCAGGACCGAGGTGACCGAGATGTCGATGGTCTTGCCGATCACCTTGCGCGCATTGTCGACGACCACCATGGTGCCGTCGTCGAGATAGGCGACACCCTGGTTGTACTCTTTTCCTTCCTTCAGGATGAATACACGCATCACTTCGCCGGGCAGGACGATGGGCTTGAGCGAGTTGGCCAGTTCGTTGATGTTGAGCACGGCCACGCCCTGCAACTGGGCGACTTTGTTGAGATTGAAGTCGTTGGTGATGATCTTGCCTTCATACAGCTTGGCGAGTTCGATGAGCTTTAAATCGACTTCGCGGACGCTGGGGAAATCGTCTTCCACGATCTGGATCTGGACGGAGGCGGTTTTCTGGAGACGCTGCAGGATGTCGAGGCCGCGGCGTCCGCGATTGCGCTTGAGCGAGTCGGCGGAATCGGCCACCAGTTGCAGTTCGCGGAGCACGAATTGCGGGATCACAATCAGGCCGTCGAGGAAACCGGTCTCGGCGATGTCGGCGATGCGGCCGTCGATAATGACGCTGGTGTCCAGGATCTTGTAACTCTTCTTGCCCGATTTTTCGCCGCCGAAGACACCGCCGAGCGCCGCCAGATTGAGCAGGTCGCCTTTGTTGGCGCCGACCGCCAATCCCACGTAGGCCATCACCATCATGACCATGATCTGCAGGAAACTTTGAGTAGGGCTTGGAGAGATGCTGTTGCGAATGACAAGCGCGAAAAGATAAGCGCCAATGATGCCGAGCACGCTGCCGATGGCGGCTCCAATCAGGCGCCTCAGGCTCACCGCGCGCAACCTCCACTCGAACACGATGATGGCGGCGCCGATCAACGCACCGGCGGCGGCCTCCAGGCTTAAAGGCAGGTTGAAGGGACGAATGAGGCAGCAGATGACAACGACGATGAGAACAAACAGAAGGCGTATAAGTATAACGTCCACGAGAAAGACCTCTCTCGGGGGAGGTACCGCGCGAGCGATTGCCGCCCCCCGCCAGTCGTCCAGGGCAAATGATATTAAGATCCCAGCGCCAGCGTTCTATCCACGGAGCTGTATGAAAAAAATGTGCCCCGCGCCGGTCATAACCGGATTACTGCAAAAGTGACGGGAGCAGTATATACCCGGTCGGGAAGGGGAACCAGCCTTTAGCTTTTGGCTGTCGTTAGCACATGATATGTCCGGTTGAGATAGCAAGTGAAGTGTCCGCTTGGCAGGCGGCGGTTGTAGGAGAGCATGGAAGGCATGTTTTCTTACACGCAGGCCGCGATGGAGCGGACGATGAAG
>Ga0208937_1000568_pt1 | contig 26218 bp, 26 predicted proteins | sample June2015DPH_11_5_FD_184705 | JGI IMG/M metagenome (GOLD analysis project Ga0208937, IMG submission 184705) | Peatland microbial communities from SPRUCE experiment site at the Marcell Experimental Forest, Minnesota, USA - June2015DPH_11_40... | ecosystem: Environmental > Terrestrial > Soil >...
GATCAATCGAGGATGAACCCGTATTTGCCGCGGTAGTTGTCCGGCGGATCGGGGATGCCGCCGACTCCGTAGATGCGATTAAGCCTGCCGAGCAGCACGCTCGCCGGATCGCTCGGGTCGGCGAAGCCGTCGTCGGGACGCGACAGATCCTTCTGCGCCACCGCGCGCACAACATAGGGCGTCACCAAAGCTACGAGCTCGGTCTGGCTATTGAGGTAGTCGTTGCTCTTAAACATCGTGCCCAGAATCGGAAGCTGCATCAGTCCGGGAAGCCCGGTGATGGCCTGTTTGGTCTGTTCCTGCAGCATGCCGGCCATGGCAAGCGTGCCGCCCGAGGGAATTTCCACCGTCGTGTCCGCACGCCGCACGGTCAGGCCGGGGACGGTGGTTCCCGCAATGGTTACGGAAGTTGTGTTGTCAAGTTGTGAGACTTCCGTCGCCACGTGCAGGCTGATGCGGCCTTCCGACAGCACGACAGGGGTGAAGTTCAGAGCTACACCGTAGCTCTGAAATTGAATCGCGGGCGGCTGGCCAAGTGATCCCGGCACCGGGTACGGGAAACTGCCGCCGACCAGGAAATGCGCAGATTCACCAGAGATCGCGGCGAGGGTCGGTTCGGCAAGCGTGCGGACGATACCGACTTGCTCCATGGCCTGTATAGTGGCCGTGATCCCCTTGAACCCCGGGGAAACGGAACTGCTCGGCGTGCCATTGATCGGGAAGGGATTGGAAGTATTGAAATTGACCACCGCCGACCCGAAGCCGGCGCTGCCAGTAAGATTGATGCCCAGCTGCTTGATCACGTTGCGGTCCATTTCCGCGACCGTCACTTTCAGCATGACTTGGTCGCGGCCGAGGACGACGATTAAATTGACGATTTTGCTTGAACTGATGCCATTCAGCGCGCCTTTTACCCCGCCGCCCGACCCCGAGGACCCGGGCCCGGATGCCTCGCACCCGCTTGAGTTAAATGTGACGCTGCTGCTGCTGCTGCTGCCGCTGCTGCTGCCGCTGCTGCCGCTGTCGTTGTTGCCGAGGAGGGCCGCACAAGGATCGATGAAATGCACTGCGATGTCGTAGGCCTGCTGCGCCTCCAGCTGGTTCGCCACGGTGCCACTGAGAATGATGCCATCGCCGACGCTTTCAGCAATGACGTGGGAATTGGGGACGTATCTCTGGATCGCGCTAATGATTGGCCTCACGTCGCGGGAGGGTGTTTTTTTCACCGGCCCGGGGACCGTAATCTCGAAGTCGGCCATCTGCTTCCCGTCGGCATCGAAAAAGACGATATTGGTCTCTCCGGCGGCGTTGCCCATGATGTAGGCGCGGCGCAACGAGCGGATCACGGCGTTGGCGGTCGTGGGATTGGACACCAGCACGTCCTTGATGTCGCGCGGAAAATCTAAGACGAGCGACTTGCCGATTTTGAGAGTCGCGGAGCGGGTGTGCGCGTTGTCGCTGACGAGTGACACGCCCGGAATTTGCGGCTCGGCCGCCAGGTTGCTCGCCCCGGCACTGGCGGCATTGTACGGGACCGTCCATGCCGCAACGGCAAGGACCGCAATAAACGCCGCACGGATCGATGTCCCTGTTGTCATGACGAATTCCTCTCCGTGCGGGTCAGCGTGGTGTTGACTGCGTGCTCACGCCGTAACGCACCGTATTGACGCTGACATTGTTATTGTCTCTGTCCTCGGCGGTTTCGGGAGTCGGCGATTGCGAATCGAGGATGCTGCGCAAAGTCAGTGAAAGCGTGCCGAGCTGACGCGACATCGCCAGCATTTCGGCTTGCTGCGGATCGAGCTCGATGGTCGCCGTTTTACCGATCACGACCTTCTTGCCGTCCTTTTCCTCGACCGACTGGTCCACCGCCAGCACCCGCACGTTTCTGAGAATTGTTTCGCTGATGAATTTTTCAACCCCGCTGGCTTTTTCCGCGGCTTTGTCGTGGCGCGTCAGCAGGACATCGACATGATCGTTCGGCAGGATGAAGCCGCCGGCTCCGGTGTCAGGCGCTATGTCGAGCGATATGGCGCGCATGCCGTGCGGCAGGATGACGGCCATGAAGCCGCTGCCCTTGGCGGCGACGACCTTGGGATCGCGAATTGGCTCACCGGCGGCAATGGATGAACGCACGATGGCGCCGACAAAGTCCTTGATGGCGTCCGGTCGGTCGGTCTTTTTGATAAAGATCGCATTGGCCGAGGCGGCCGGCCAAGCCTCCCAGCCGATGTCGCCGGCGCCGACAACTTCGCCGGTACTGAGATCGGTCTTGGCGACCAGCACGTCGACCGTCGCGAGCGGCGGCGGTGGCGGCACTGCCTTGGGCGCCTCGGGCTGTCGAAGGCCGCTCGCCAGCATGGCAGCAGCGCCGCCGGCAGCGAGGGCGACACCCAGTACGATCAGACGCGCGGCTTTCATTACGCTTCACGTTCCGAAGTGACACGACGGCGGGAACGGCCGTCAACTCGGGATTTCACCAGCTAAACGTCAAGACATGGTTAATGAGGAGTATCCAAATCGCGTTCATCGCGCGTTACGCCGCGCCTTGTGGCGACCGGACCCAACGCTTATCCCATACGATCGAACCGGCGCGGCCCGGGCTCTTGGCCCAAATATTTCCGAAGACCGGCGTACACTTGGATCAAGTCCGGAGCGGCTTTCGGCTCAGGCGCTAAAAGCCGACGGCCGCCATCCACTCGGTCTGCGCATAGACCAAGAGCGCCGCGGCCGCGAGCGCCACACCGTAAGGAACGCCGCCGCCGCGGCGATGTAGCCGCTCGGCCCACTCTCGGCCGATGAACACCTTCGGCAGCGGCAGGGCGCGAATCTGAATCAGCGCCACGGTCAGCACGCCGCCCAGCAACGACGCATAAACCAGGAAGTCGGCGAGGTGGGCGAAGCCCAACCACAACACCGCCGCCGCCGCGAGCTTGGCATCGCCGCCGCCGATCCAACCGCGGCTGAAGAAAACAAAGACCACGACCAGCACGAGGGCGGCGGCGGCAGCATGCAACAACGCGTCAGCGGCGCTCATGCCGGTCATGACGGCGAGCACGGCGAAGCCGGCGACCAGGACCAGCGAGACGCGGTTGGCGATCGTCATCGTGAACAGATCGCTCGAAGCGGCAAACGCCATCATGACCGGGAACAGCGTCAACTTGATCGCTTCGGTCAGCAGGAGCATGGCAATGCGCCGGTGTCGATGGTCATCAATGGGGTTTGCCCCGCCGCAGGTTGAGAGTGGGTTAGCGGCCGCGCCGAGCAGGCGCCGAAAAGCGAAAGGGCCCCGGCAGCGGCAAACACAATTCCGGCTTTGCCGCTGGCCCGAACAAGCAGGTCCGATCGGGCAGATATCGGGCCTCGATTGACAAAATGGCATTAAGTCCCGGCTAATGTCGTCCTTTCGTCCCCGACACCTGCCGTCGTCGTTAAGCAAGCGTCACCGCGCGGCGACGACCGCCGGTGGTTGGGTTTGCACTTCTTTCACCATTTTGCCGTCAATTGGAGGCCTGGGAGTGCGGCTCTCTTCGGTTGTGTAGTCCGCGTAGCGTTTCGGAGAGTCTCGATGACGGCGTCGTGGGCGCGAGGCCGGGCTATTGCAAGCCCGCTGCATTGGTTGGCCGCAATCCTCTTTCTCATTCCCCTTGTGGTGCCGGCAGCCGCGGCTGAACCGATCGACGTCGCGCTCGACCAAGCCACGGTCCTGCAGCTGCCCGACCGCGCCAAGACGGTCGTCGTCGGCAATCCACTGATCGCCGACCTTTCGGTCCAGCCCGGGGGGCTCGCCGTGGTCACCGGCAAGGGCTACGGTGCCACCAACTTCATCGCGCTCGACCGCAACGGCGCCGTGCTGATGGAGAAGACCGTCGAGGTGAGAGGGCCAAGCGACCCGACCGTCGTGGTCTATCGCGGTCCGACACGGCAGACCTATAGCTGCACACCGGACTGCTCGCCGCGGATCACGCTGGGCGACACCGGCAAGGGTGATTTCGACCAGTTAACGCAGCTTTACAACGACTTTTTTGCCGGGACGCTTAAACAGGCCAGCGACCGCAACACCGCGGCCGCCGGCGCCGTGTCCTCGGGACACTGAGGCCGCGCCGGCGCAACCACGCCTTACCGAATCGGCAGCGCCGTCGTCAACTTGATCTTCTCCATGGCGAAGCGCGAGGTGACGTTGGCAAGCGGCACCGCCGCGATCAGCCGCTTGTAGAAGCTGTCATAACCGGCAATGTCGGGCACCACGACGCGCAGCATGTAATCGACGTCGCCGGCCATGCGATAAAACTCCATGACTTCCGGCATGGCGCCAACCACCTTGGCAAAGCGATCGAGCCAGTCCTGCGAGTGGTCGCCGGTCTCGATCGAGACGAAGACCGTGACGCCGAGCCCGACGCGATCCTGATCGACCAGCACCACGCGTTTTTGGATGACGCCGTCGGCTTCAAGCCGTTGAATGCGTTTCCAGCAGGGTGTCGACGACAGTCCGACGCGTGAGCCGATCTCGGCAACCGACAGCGAAGCGTCGTCCTGCAGAACGGTAAGTATCTTGCGGTCTATGGCGTCCATGCGGCGAGAACCTCAAACCCGAGCTAAAGCTCGTCGGAGTAATATTTTTCAATTCACCCAGCAACGCGTATCTATAATAGAATAATATTCTAAGGCAAGCCGTCATTCTGGGGGTCCAAGCGTCAGACGGAGAATCCCACGCGACGCTCGGCCAAGAACGCCTCGACCTCAGCCCGCTGCGGCGCGCCGGCGGAGCCGCCGATGCGAGTGCACTTGATGCCGGCGACCGCGGCGCCGAACCGCAATGCCTCCGCTTCACTGTGACCTTCGGCCAACGCCAGTGCGAATCCAGCATGCAGGGCGTCGCCGGCACCGAGCGTATCCACCGCGCGGATGGCGAACACGGGCAGGCGGCGCAGCGCGCCGGCATCGAGGAACAGGATATCGTTCGGCCCGTCGCTGACCGCAAGGAAGGCGTCGGTCTGCTGCGCGATCACCGCAAGCCCTTCGGCAAGATCGGCGCGGCCGGCCGTCGCCCGTAGGCACTCTGCGGAAAACACGACATGCGAAGCAATGCGAAACAGCACGTCGTCTTCGACCGTTGCCTTGTCGGCGTCGAGCACGATCCGCAGCTTGCGGTGCCGCGCCGCCTCGCAGATCGGCCGCACGTATTGCGGATATCTGTTGTCGGCAAGGACGAGGTCGGCGGCAGCGACGATGCTGTCCGGATCGGTCGGCATGACCGCGGCGATGCGCTGGTCGCGGTAGGTCACGATGGTGCGGTCGCCGCGTGAGTCGATGAAAATCGCCGACAGCCCAGTCGCCAATCCGTCGATGCGCTGACAGGCGCTGCAGTCGACGTGCTCGCGCGCGAGCGCCGCCAGCACGAGGTCGCCGTTGCCGTCCTCGCCGGCCGGCCCGCCCAGCGGGCCGGCGAGCGTCGCGCGACCGCCCAACCGCGCCACGGCGATGGCCGCGTTCGCCGCGCAGCCGCCACTGACGATGAAAAAGTCCTTGGCCTCGACCTTGCGGTCGGGCTGCGGAACCTGCTCGACGCGGAAAACCTTGTCGAGCACGATGATGCCGGCGCAGAGAACGAGCGGCGCGCTCGTGCCCGCGTTGTGCGCCGGCGCGTCATCGGCCGAAGACTCCTTACGCCAAGACATCGCCGCCATTCTCGACAAAGGCGCGGATGATGTGATGGGCGATCGCGATCGGCGGCGGCGCGGTCAGGCCCTGCGGATGCTTTCTCGTCAGCATCAGCTTAAGTTCCTCGCGGTCGAACCAGCGCGCCTCTTCGATCTCGCTGCGATCGATGACGATCTTTTCCGTCAACGCCTCGGCATGGCATCCGATCATCAGCGAAGAGGGAAATGGCCAGGGCTGCGAGGCAAAATATTTTACCCGCGCACAGGCAAGCCCGACTTCTTCCTGCACTTCGCGGCGCACCGCCTCCTCGATCGATTCGCCGGGTTCGGCAAAGCCGGCGAGACACGACCACATGGTCTTCGGGAAGCGCGGCGAGCGGCCGAGCACGCAGCGCTCGCCGGCGATCGCTAGCATGATGACGACCGGATCGGTGCGCGGGAAATGCTCGGCCTTGCAAGACGGACAGTCGCGCCGCCAGCCGCCTTGCGTGAGCTCGCTCACCGCACCGCAATTGGGGCAGAAGCCGTTGCGGGCGTGCCAGCCGAGCACGGCCTTGGCTTCCGCCAGCGGCGGCACATGCTCTGCTGCGACAATCGCTTGTACCGCGATCGTGCGAAGATCGACGAGTTCCAGATCGTCGCGCGCCTTCAAGGGCTCGACTATTTCGGGATCGAGGCCGGCGCCGAAGCGCGGCGCTTGGTCCATCAGCCCGAGAAACATGGTGTCGCGTGCAGCGCCGAAGGCGCCCGCCTCGGCCGCCGAAAACAGCGGGTCGAACTCCTCGCCGCGCTTCTTGAGCACCGCGAGCTCGCCGGCGATCACATAAAAGCGGGCGCGGTCATCCGCCGCCATCGCCGCCAGCGCTGCGGCGTCACCGCGATAGAAGGCCGCGCGCTCGATGCGGCTTCCCGCATAGGCCTGGCGCGGTTCCAAGCTGAGTTCGTGGCGGGCGGAGGCCAGGCGCTGCCTCACTCCGCCGCTTGGCGCAACAGCGACAGATAGCGCGACAGTGGCGGCACGACGGCGATGCGGAACGTCATATGCGATGCTCCCGGTCGCAATTGATGCGCACCGATAGAAGCCACGCCGGTCCGGCAGGTCAAGGTGCGCGGCCAGCGCCCACTTCATCCTGCCCCCCGCGCAGCGGAGAGCACGCGCCCGCGGCTACCCTTGGCGTCCGCCGGGCCCAGTGAGGATCAGCGCCCAGAACACCTTGTACTTCGAGCCCGGCGCGTAGGCCGCGGCGATGCCGAGGCGCGTCACGGCGGGATTGAGCATGTTGGCGCGATGCGGCGGCGAATCGCGCCAGCCCGAAAAAGCCTCGGCAAGCGTGTGGTAGCCGGCGGAAATGTTCTCGACCGCCACGCCGCCGCGGAAGGGCGAATTGCGGATGCGGTCCTGGAACGGCCGCCCGATATCGTGATCCATTTTGTCGTGCGCCGCCATGGCGTGCGCCTGCTCGCTGGCGAGCCGCATCAGTTCGGGATCAACGGTGACCGGAGGAAGACCATTGTTGCTTCGATAGCCCGAGATCATCGATTGCGCGGCGGCGGCATCCACCGTCGCGTCGGAATGTGCAAGGTCTTGATAGAACGTCGGCTCGGCCGGCGGCGGAGCGTTATCCGCGCAGCCGGCCAGCGGCGCAACGCTCATCACGATGCCGCAAAGCACGAGCGCGGCAGATGGCTGGATCATTGAAGCCCCCAAGCGTCGAGAAAGCCAGTCTGAGTATTCCAGGGATTACGGGATGACGGTTGATAATTTCTCCTTCCCGGTCCGCAAGGTGTCCGCATGAGCGGAGCAACATGCGGCAAGATCACTTGACTAACGCGCTCCGGATTTCGCTTTCGCTCAATCCGGGCTACGCTTACTCTATCCGCTGCGCCCGCTAACGAGGAAGAAAAATGTAACAAAGAGCAATCGTTCGCCCTTGGTCGGCCTGGACTTATATGCTCAAAGAGTGAACCTCTCACAACTTCATGCAGATTGTCGCCTCCTTAATTTCTTCGGCGAGAAGTCGCCGCACATCCCACGCCCAAATTCTACTTCGGCCGCACTCACTTGCGGCCACCGGGAGATCGTGGTTATCCCGCGCCTACGGTGCGTGCAGACGGAGCATTATCACCTCCTGCAGGTCACGACCCGGAAAATATTTGCGACCTCTGATGTCAGCAAGTAAGAAAGCGCGTCGCGCTTTGACGGAGAGATTTCGTGGATGATCACGATCCCGCACTAGAAGACCGATTCATCCTTTTCTTTGATTTTCTCGGCGCTTCCGACGCGGCAAAGAAATGGCCCATGATCGGGTGCACGAGTTCGTCGATTTGCTAATTTCGATAGCACATCTTCGATCCGCTCAAGAACTTTCGGGCAGCCCTCTAGCTGAAGGAAGTTATCGAGTTACTGTCACCCCCGAAGTAACAACATTCTCAGACAACGTGGTTACCTATCCTGGAGTTGCCCCAAGAAGAAGGTGTCGAGGTACGAAGCCATGAAGGCGTTTCAGCAGTGGGTCGGTCACCACCAGCCCCGACCATTCCTCGCCCATGCTGTCGTCAGTGACGATCGCCATGCCAGCTGAGCGAGCCAGGATCCCGCCGCACTCCTCCATCATTTGATCGGCGCGCGGCTGCCCCGGCGGCGGCGGCGCGACCGAGGCGACGACATGGTCGAGCTGGGCCTGCTGACGCGGATCGGCCGTGTCCAGTACCGGACGGCCGTTGATCCGATAGTACTTGAGGGCCTGCCGCAAGCGGTCCGGATCGAGCGCCATCGGCGTCGGGCTGACGACCATGGCGTTGAGCACGCGTACGCCCGAAAACATCGTGCATGCCGTGCGTTGCACGCGCAGCGAGCCTGTCGTGTTGTACATGATGAGGCCGCCCTCGCGCAGATGCGCGGCCATCAGCGCGAGATACTCGCGCGACAGCAGGCCCGTCACGTTGGGGCGATAATAAAAACTGGTGTTTTGCACGATCGCGTCGAACTTCCGCTCGGGATGGCGATTGAGCCAGCGCCGACCGTCGTCGATGACGATCTCGACTATCGGGTTGTCGAGCAGGCTCGCGACCACGGGATGTTTCCGGATGATCTGCAGATAGCCCGGATTGATCTCGATAATCGTGACGTGTTTGACCTGGGGATGGCTGGCGATGACTTGCGCCCAGGCGCCGGTGGCCAGCCCGACCATCAGCACGGTCTCCGGCTTCGGATGGAACAGGCTCAGCGCGAACGGGCGAACCAGGCCATTCTGGTCGTTCATGAGATCGATGGCGATACGGCCGTCATAGACGCCGCCGCCATAGACGTAGAGATCGCCGTCGACATTGATAACGCTGCTGCGGTTCTCGACGGTATCGATGAATTCCGCTCCGCGGTTCACCACGCTGTTGGCGAGCAGGTGTTCATAGAAGCGGTCGAACAAGGCGCCGGACGCCGCCGGTATCCCGAGGGCGGCGACCGCGCCGAGCGCGATAATCGCCCGCCGCCGCGGCTGCGCCATGCCGCCGAAGACGGCGACGACGATGGCGATGCCGGCGCCGAGCACCCCGAGGAAAGCGGAGATGGTGCTGATCGACAACGCGTTCATCAGGATGAAGCCGGTGACCAGCGTGCCCACCACCGAGCCCAAAATGTTGGCGACGTAGACCCAACTCACGCGGGTGCCGGCGAGATCGTCGGGGGTAATGCCGTAATGGCAGAGGATGGGGAAGATGGCACCGCTGATCGTTGTCTGGACGAAGATCATCAGCAGCATCGGATAGAAGTAGCCGATGGGCGTCGTGGCGCCGTAGGCGGCAAGCGGCAGCAGCAGGAAGCCCAGAATGCTCGCCAGCAGCAATGCGCCCGCGATCGCGTAAGATGCCTCGCCTTGCGTCAGCCCGTCGCCGAACAATCGTCGCACGCGCAACGATCCGTTGGCGATGCCGGCGAGATAGGCGGCGAGGACGAGGGCAAAGGCTGGGCTGGTGTCGTTGGCAAGCATGAAGGCGCGGAACCAGACGATCTCGTAGGACAGAGCGACGTAGCCGACCGGCCCGGCCAGAACGACCGCGAAGACCAATTCGCGCCTCGTACGGCGGGCCCTATCATTGACCCTCAAGCTCGCCGCCGGCGCCGTCCCGGTCGATTCGGGATATCGATCGCGTGTGCGCCTGGCTTCCGCAAGCGCCAGGATGCCGACGATGAAATTGATCGAGGCCGCCGCGGTCGCCGCACCCTGCATCCCCGCGACGCGCATGAGAAAGAGGGCGCAAGCGAAGCACGCGGTCGCCGATCCGGCGGTATTGACGCAGTACAACAGCCCAATCGATCGCCCAACGTTGCGCGAGCGACGCACGAGATAGGCCGACAGGATCGGCAGCGTCGACCCCATGAACAGCGTCGGCACGAACAGCAGACCAAGGGTGACGACGGTCAGCCGCTCAACCGGCAGCAGCAGCGTATGCCTGCCGACGACATCGATGATGCGCAGAGAGAGGATACCGAAGCCGCCGATGATGAGTTCGATGACGCCGAACACCGCCAGCAGATTGAGCCGCGATCCGCGGGAGACTTGGCCGCCGACCAGACTGCCAAACCCCAACCCCAGCAGAAACCCGGCGACGACGATGGTCACGGCCTCGACATTGATGCCGTACATCGTGAACAGCGAGCGCTGCCAAATCAGCTGATAGACCAGCGCCGGCATGCCGGTGATGAAAAAGACCAGCCCGACGGCGAAGACACCGGCAGCGGCCTTCTCGACGGAGCCGGGCGCAGCGTCGGTATGCGCCAAGCTACTCATTCTCTCCCCTGGGGTTAGCGCGGTGGTGGGACCGGGGAGAGTAAGAGCGCGTGATCTACAATTGCTTAATTGGCGAACACCACGCTAATCTGGGTGGAGACGACCTACGTTTACCGGCTATGTCGGCAAGCTAATGGGTTACGCGCTCCAGGGGCTCGTCATTCAAGGCGAAGACGTTGTCCGCTTCCTCGACGTCGTGAACGGCAGGACGAAGCCTTCGGGCTCGGACTTCGCCGCCGCACGTGCAGCTATCGCCTGCGCCGCGATCAAACAAAGCAAGGCCAGCGCGATCCCCGCCAAGACGTCGATAAGATAATGCGAGCCGTCGATCGGCGTGGCGATGAGCATCATTGTATTGAGGGCGACAAAGACCCAGCGCAGCACTGCAACCGGCCAGATCGCGGCAATCACAATGACGGCAAGCGCCGCATGCAGGCTCGGGAAGGTGATGATCCCCTCTGCGCCGACCGCCACCAAGAAGCGAAAAGTGCCGTCGCGCAAGCCGTAAAATACGGGCCAACTCGTGCTCACCGCCGGCAAAATGCGGGAATTATCCTCGCTGAGCGCGTAATAGGGCCACGCACCCACCGCCGGAAGCACCACCGATATCGCGATCGAGATGAGTGCCACGCAGAAGAATGCGAGAGTGTAGACCCTAAGCCATAGAAGACGGCCGGAGAAAGCAAGGCACAACACGACGGTCGTCGTCTGCAGCATCAGACTGAGATAGGCCGGGAGCAGCACGGCGTGGGTCAGCGGAGAGGCATCCATAATGGCGAGCAGCGCCTTCCAGTCGAAACCGAGCGCGCGGTCAATGGCGTCAAGCCCGTGATCGTAAAGCGGGAGATTCGCGCTTGCGGCAATATAAGAGAGCGGAGCGGCGACGGCACCGAAGGCGACGACCTGTGCCGTGCTTAAGAGACCGGATGCGAGGCGCGCATCGGGGCGCCAGCGCCGGTAGAAGCACCCGGCCGCGAGCAGGAGGGCGCATGCCAGCGTGGGGGTCGCGAAAGTACGCCAGGCGATACGAAAATCGTTGAGAAGCGGAGCGGCGAACACGATGATCGCAACCGTCGCCACTATGCCCCAAATCAGGCGATCGAGCCGATGCAGGGTTAGGGCCTGATGATCCATGGTATCCCGGTTTCAAGTCCTTCGGCATACGCCGGGGCTCAGCTATCCACACAAGGGTTGCAAATGTCTTAGTCCGTTTGGCTGACGGGTTGGCAGAGCGGGAGCGCCGCCGCCCGAAGAACTGGCGTTTTCCAAGGCTGGAACAGAGGCACCCCGGTCTGTCAATTTTGCTCGCCGACGGAATTTCCAAAAACGCCGCGTGCGAAACGAGCGCGCTGAATTTTGCAAAGCGAGCGCGATCCGAGGGTACGCTGGCACCCATCGGCCCCAGCTCCGACCGCGTCGGTCTCGGTTACTCAAAAGTTAATGCGGGTTTTTTTGGTCCCAGATATTTCCGGCTCACCTCTTACGCGCCACCCGCACCGCCCGGCCTGTCCATGCTGGGGGGAAGGTCTTCCCGAAACCCATAGGGAAACACGATACCGCAGACACCGTGCTTGCTTGTGGCGGCCGACGACCGCAGCGCGCTGGCGATGCCATCGCTGCTATTGCCTCAGACCGTCATCGGATGGATGCGCGCGCGCACTGGTGCATCCATGAAAGCCACAGCTAGCGCTTTGTGATGCTGCCAGCGTTAACCATGCTGTCAGTCGGCTTCTAGCGCGCATTTATCTTTTGTTAAGCTACCAGCCCAGCGCACTAGGGGAGCGCGGCTGTGTACATCACAAAATTCCGCGAAATCAAATCACCCGTTGCGCTTGCGATACTCGGTGCGTTCGTCGTACCCGAACCGCTTGGCACCTGCTTTATGCTCGCAGCTGCGATTTGGTGGTCATGTCGCAAGCTAAAGGCGATTAATCTCGGCAGCGCCCTCGATAAAGACAAGGGGACCTCGAAAAATTGCCGTAGCTAGCAATCGCGGACATCTTCGGGGTGAACAGCAGAGAATCGAAACGAGAACAAAGCGGAATCATTGGCGGGTAAATTCTGGGCGCCTAGCGATCAGCGGCAATTATTCGAGGTCCCCACAATGATTTAGATGGGCGCGACGCCTAACGTCAACGACCGCTGGTCGTCGTGATCTACCCCCTTTGAAGTGGTCCGACTTGAAGTATGTCTTTTGGCATCAAGGAGGACTGCTATGCCGAAGAAACGGTACGCGCCTGAAGAGATTGTCGCGAAGCTACGGCAGGTCGATGTGCTGGTCTCAGAGGGCCAGAATATTGCTTGCGCGATGAACTGCTCGACGGCGAAATCTTCTACACGCTGCGCGAGGGCCCAGATCGTCATCGAAAGTTGGCGGCGCCACTTAGAAGTGGTCCCGGTTATCTGAACAGATTTTCCGCCTCGATAAGTGGAGTCCCTGCCAGGGTTAGGCTGCCAAGCGGAGGGGCAGCGGTGGGTAGTAGGCTTGATCCGGTGTCATGCCGTCAAGGCTCGAATGTAGTCTCCGGTTGTTGTAGAAGTCCAGGTAATGGCCGAGAGAGGCGCGGGTGTCGCTGACGCTGTCGTAGGCTCGCAGATACACCTCCTCATATTTGACGCTGCGCCACAGCCGCTCGACGAACACGTTGTCTCGCCAGGCGCCTTTGCCGTCCATGCTGATTGTAATGCCGTTGCTGGCGAGCACGCCGGTGAAGGCCGCGCCCGTGAACTGCGAGCCCTGGTCGGTATTGAAGACGTCCGGCTTGCCGTAACGAGCCAACGCATCCTCCAGCGTTTCCACGCAGAACGCCGCCTCCATCGTGATCGACAACCGCCACGACAGCACGCGGCGGCTGAACCAGTCGAGCACCACGGCCAGATAGACAAAGCCGCGCGCCATCGGAATGTAGGTGATGTCCATCGCCCATACCTGGTTCGGCCGCGTGATCGCCATCCCGCGCAGCAGATACGGGTAGATTCTGTGGCCGGGCTCGGGCTTGGTCGTGCGCGGACAGCGATAAAGTGCCTCTATCCCCATCCGCTGCATCAGCGTCTTCACATGCCGGCGTCCAATCTTGCACCCCTCGGCCACCAGCAGGCCGCGCAACATCCGCGAGCCGGCGAAGGGAAACTCCAGATGCAGCCGGTCGAGACGCCGCATGATCTCAAGGTCAGCCGCCGGCACCGGCCGCGGCAGATAGTAGACGCTGCCGCGGCTGATGCGCAGAACCTTGGCCTGCTTGGCGATTGGCAGATCGTGCGCGCGGTCGATCATCGCTTTGCGCTCAGCAATCCCGCCTTGTTGAGCGCGCCCTCTAAAAAATCGTTCTCCAGCGTCAGCTCGCCGATCTTGGCGTGCAGCGACTTCACGTCGACTGCCGGCTGCGCCGCCTGGCCGCCCCCAGGACCGAACACATCAGCAGCCGCGCTCTCAAGCTGCGCCTTCCACGATGTAATCTGATTGGGGTGAACGTCGAACTGCTCGGCAAGTTGCGCCAATGTCCGATCGCCCTTGATGGCGGCAAGCGCCACCCTCGCCTTGAAGGCCGGTGTATGGTTCCGGCGCGGTCGTCTTTGCATGGTCTCTCCTGATTCGCAGGCAACAGCCTGCCTGCCGTCAGGCAGAAACTCCACCTATCGTCCTGTGCAAATTTCCGAGGCCGGCTCTCTTCAATACAATCAGGCCGCACGACACTGATGGCAAATCCCCATTTGAACTATTTTGCGGAGATGCACCGCACCGCAGCGGTGGGACTTAACCCAGTCGAACGGGTCGCGCGCTGGAAGGAGGCTTATCTCCAACGTATCAGCCACGAGATTCAGGACCTCCGCCGAAGCACGTTTCCGGCCGCGGCGCACCAAGCGGCGAAATGGGAGTGGTTCAAAGACCGCTTTGAGGCCGCGAGAGCACCCGAGGACAAAAAGTGATTGCCTGTTCTCCTGGCGTCCTTACCGAAGTGTTCGGGCGTTCAATCCTCTGCAATGGCAAACGGATTGCGCGGCGTAACTGTCGTTTGGCGCAAGAGCTTAACCAACACCCGCAAGTCCGAGCTTGTTTCGGATCGCGCCAGTGAAGCGCTCGAATGCCGCCTTATCGCCGGCGCGCGGCGGCGCGGCGCCCCAGACCGGCTTCGGCCACAGCGGGTCTTCCTTGCGGCGGGCAACAATGTGAACGTGAAGCTGCGGCACGACGTTGCCGATCGCGGCGACGTTGAGTTTGTCGCATTGGGTTACGTCCTTGAGGACGCGCGAAACCTGCGCGATTTCGGCCATCAATTCGGCCGCGGCGGCGTCACCGAGATCGACGATCTCGCTGACGCCCGGCCGCTGCGGCACCAGGATCAGCCACGGATAGTCCGCGTCGTTGATCGCCAGCACGCGGGACAGAGCGAGATCGCCAACCAGCGCCGTGTCATCGCACAACTGAGGATGGAGGGACCAGCCGGTCTCGGACATCGCCGCCTCGTTTGCCGACCGTCGTGACGACGGGATGTTCTGCCATTCCGGGGCCGAGCGAAGCGAGGAGCCTGGAATCCATAACCACGGTCTGTGTATTTGGATTCCGGACTTGCCGCTTCGCGGCAATCCGGAATGACAGACGATGGGTTTCGCTCCGCTGAACCCATCCCACACCCTGTGCCGCCGCTTGCTTTCTCCCCCTCCGCGGCCAATATAGGCGGCGGGAGGTTGGCGGTGGACGAGCCACTCGCCAACCGGGTCAGGTCCGGAAGGAAGCAGCCCTAACGAGCGCGGTTCGGGTCGCTCGTCAGCCTCCCACCCTCTCCTACCGATGTGGCCCGCGTCGAGCGCAGCGAAATGCGGGGAGAACCGGTCCGCTCGCAGACAGATCCCGGATTTCGCTCCGCTCATTCCGGGGTACGGCTGCTACAATCGCACTCATGAACGACACCGCCGCCCCGACCGCATCATCGTACCGCGTGCTAGCACGCAAATACCGGCCGTCGACCTTCGCCGACCTGATCGGCCAGGACGCCATGGTGCGCACGATCTCGAACGGCTTCGAGGCCGGCCGCATCCCGCAGGCCTGGGTGCTCACCGGGGTGCGCGGCGTCAAGACGACGACGGCGCGGATTCTCGCGCGCGCGCTCAACTACGAGCTGCCCGACGGTTCCGTCACCGGCCCGACCATCACCATGCCGGTGCTCGGCATCCATTGTCAGGCGATCATGGAAAGCCGGCATCTCGACGTGATCGAGATGGATGCCGCCTCGCACAACAGCGTGGAGGACGTCCGCGCCATCAACGAGGCGATCCGCTACGCGCCGGTATCGGCCCGCTACAAGGTCTATATCCTCGATGAAGTGCACATGCTCTCCGGCGCCGCCTTCAATGCGCTGCTCAAGACGCTGGAAGAGCCGCCGCCGCACGCCAAGTTCGTGTTCGCGACTACCGAAATCCGCAAAGTCCCGATCACGGTGCTGTCGCGCTGCCAGCGCTTCGATCTGCGCCGGGTCGACGCGGCGCTTCTGGTCAAACACCTGCAAGGCATTGCCGAGAAGGAAGCGATCACCGCCGAGCCCGAAGCTTTGGCGCTGATCGCGCGCGCCGCGGAAGGCTCGGTGCGCGACGCGCTGTCGCTGCTCGATCAGGCGATCGCGCATTCCGGCGCCTCCGGCGCCGGCAATTCAACAACAACTTTGGCAGGACCGGTGCGCGCCGAGGACGTGCGGGGAATGCTCGGGCTCGCCGATCGCACGAAAATCATCGATCTGTTCGAAGCGCTGATGCGCGCCGACCTCGCCCGCGCCTTGCAGGAAGTGCGGGACCAGTACGACACCGGCGCCGATCCGGCGATGGTGCTCGGCGATCTCGCCGAGTTCACGCATTTCGTCACCCGGGTCAAAGTGGTACCGGCCTTGGCCGACGACGTGTCGCTGACCGAAACCGAACGGACGCGCGGACGCGCCTTTGCCGCCAAGCTCTCGATGCGTGTGCTGTCGCGCACCTGGCAGATGCTGCTCAAAGGCCTCGAAGAGGTCGCGGCCGCCGGACGGCCGCTCGCCGCCGCCGAAATGGTCTTGGTGCGCATCGCCTACGCCGCCGACCTGCCGACGCCCGACGAGGTGATCCGCTCGCTCGGCGAAGGAACGCGCGGCAATGGCGCGGGCGCGGGCGCGCCGACGCCAGGCGGCCCGTCATCGCCGCGGCCGGACATGCGCTCCGAGACGCGCTCGGAAGTTCCGCGCGGCGCAACGCGCGCCGCGCTCGCGGCAGCCGCACCGGCCGAAATGCCGGCGCCTGCGCCGGCTGTCGGCAGCGTCGCGCTGAACACGCCGGCGCGGGCGCTGAAAAGCTACGAGGACCTGGTGGCGCTCGCCGCCGAGAAACGCGACCTCGCGATCAAGAGCGCGCTGGAGCGCGAGGTGCGGCTGGTGCGTTTCGAGGACGGCAGATTGGAGGTCGCGCTTGAGGCGAGCGCGCCGAAAGCGCTCACTGGAGAACTATCGAAAAAACTCAGCGATTGGACCGGCCGGCGCTGGATGGTGATCGTGTCCGCCGAGCCGGGCGCGCCCACCCTTTACGCGCAGGCGCAGATGCGCAAAGCGGAACTGAAAGACGGCGTGCGCGCCGATCCGCTGGTGCAGGCGGTGCTCCAACGCTTTCCCGGCGCCGAAATCGTCGACGTGCGCCAGCCGGCGAGCACGCCGGCTACCGGTGCGGAAGAAATCCCGGATGTCGCCCAGAACGACGGCGACATCGCCGACGACGAAGCATAAGCAGGTGCCTTATGGCTGATTTTCTCGGCCTGATGAAACAGGCCGCCGAATTCAAATCGAAGATGGAGGCGATGCAGGCCGAGCTCGACCGCATCGAGGTCGACGGCGCCGCCGGCGGCGGCCTCCTTACCATCAAGCTTTCCGGCAAGGGCGAGGTGAAGGCCGTGCATATCGACGATTCGCTGATCAAGCCGGACCAGAGGGAAATTCTGCAGGACCTTTTCGTCGCCGCGCACGCCGACGCCCGCCGCAAGCTCGAAACGCTGTTGGCCGAACGCATGCAAGCGCTCACCGGTGGGCTGCCGCTGCCGCCCGGCTTGAAGCTATTTTAAGCGATGCCCGCCATCGCCGCCGGCCCCGAGATCGAACGCCTGATCCAGCTGCTCGCGCGCCTGCCCGGGCTGGGACCGCGCTCGGCGCGCCGCGCGGCATTGTTCCTCATCAAGAAGCGCGAGCTGCTGATGGCGCCGCTGGCCGCCGCGTTGCAGACCGCGATCGACAAGATCGAGGTGTGCAAAATCTGCGGCAATATCGACACGCAGAATCCGTGCACGGTCTGCACCGACACGCGGCGCGACCCGGCTGCCATCGTGGTCGTCGCCGACGTCGCCGATCTGTGGGCGCTCGAGCGCGCGCACGCCATCAACGCGCGCTATCACGTGCTCGGCGGCACGCTCTCCCCGCTCGACGGCGTCGGGCCGGACGATCTGTCGATCGGCGCGCTGATCAAGCGCGCGCACGATCCGGCGGTCAGCGAAATCATCCTGGCGCTCAATGCCACGGTCGACGGCCAGAGCACCGCCCACTACATCACCGACCTCCTGCACGACGCCAAGGTCAAGGTGACGCGGCTGGCGCATGGGGTGCCGGTCGGCGGCGAGCTCGACTACCTCGACGAAGGCACGCTGGCGGCGGCGATGCGCAGCCGGACGCCGTTTTAGCCCTCGCCCGGGCAGAGCTGCCCGCAAATTAGCCAATCTGCGCCCGCAGCGCGGGCACCCTTGGCTGCCGCGGCGCGACTCCTGGACGTCCTGCAACGCTTTGATATTTCGGCAAATCGCGCCTTAGCCCAACTTGGCCCACAGCTTGCATAGCTTCGTGTGCGATCTCGATCTCACAACTCGTGTTGAATGAGATTGCTTGGAGCCCCGGCGATCCCGGCACCGGGGCTCCATCTATTTTCGGCGACCGTCGTGCCCGGCCCACGCGTTGCGGCACGACGGTTCTGCCCAAACCCCATTGCTTTCCTCTCACCTTTCGCACATGGAAGCGGCGATGCGGCCTTGGTGGAGCATGATCTTTTTCGGAAAACCGGCTTCCACTTTTCCGGATCATGCTTTAAGGCCGCGAGCCGACGTGACGTGTGAATTCCCCCGCATGAGCGACGATATCGCCTACAACAAGAGCTTCGATCTCCTGCCCGGCCGGCCGGAAGAGGTGGCGCAGAACGTACGGGCGGTCGTCGCCAACAATCCCGGTCCGTTCACCTTCGCGGGCACGGTCAGCTACATTATCGGCCGCGGCAAGGTTGCGATCCTCGACCCCGGCCCCGACGATGACGCCCATGTCGCGGCGTTGCTCGATGCCGTGCGCGGCGAGACGGTAACCGACATCTTTGTCACCCATACGCATCGCGATCATTCGCCGGCGGTGCCCAAGATCAAGGCCGCGACCGGCGCCACAGTATACGCAGAGGGACCGCACCGCCCGGCGCGGCCGCTGCATATCGGCGAAGCGCAGCGGCTCGACGCCAGCGCCGATTTGGATTTCCGTCCCGACATCGCGCTCGCCGACCGCGAGGTCGTGTCCGGCGCCGGCTGGACCATCGAGGCGATAACGACGCCGGGCCACACCGCCAACCACATGGCCTATGCGTTCAAGGAATCTAATCTCATCTTCTCCGGCGACCATGTGATGGCGTGGTCGACCTCGATCGTGGCGCCGCCCGACGGCGCCATGAGCGATTACATGGTCTCGCTGGAAAAGCTGGCGCGGCGCGGCGAGCCGATCTATCTGCCCGGCCATGGCGGTTTGGTGCGCGAGGCGCCGCGCTTTGTCGAGAGCTACATCCGGCACCGGCAGGGACGCGAGGTGTCGATCCTGCGCCGGCTCGCCAAGGGCGCGGCCGACATTCCGACGCTGGTCAGGGCGATCTACATCGGCATCGACCCGCGGCTGGTCGGCGCTGCCGGGCTGTCGGTGCTGGCGCATCTCGAAGACCTGGTCGCGCGCGGGCTCGTCGCGACCGAGGGTACGCCGTCGATCGGCGGCACTTACCGCCTCACCGAACTTCCCCTGCCAGCGGCCTGAGCGGGTTTCGGCGCCGGCTGCTTCTTCTCCGGCCCAGCCGCCAGCATGTCGTCGACGTCGTCGATCAGCGCGCGCACCCGCGCGGCATTGGCGCCGAGATCGTGGCGGCCATAGCGCGACGCCGAGCGCACATCGATGCGGGCGCCGTCCGCCGTTCCGCGCACGCGCACCACAACGTCGTCGCGGAAGCCGAGAATCAGCGTGCGCGCAATGGCCTCGATGCGGCCCTCGCGCGGCGCGGCGGCCTGCGGCGGCCGTGCATCGACGATGTGCCACTTGCGCTTGGTGACGACTTTGAGCACGGCGTCGTAGGCTTCTTGCGGCGACGAATTGGTGAGATCGGGCTCGATGTCCGAATAGGCAGTGCGCTGCAGCTCCGCCGTGTACAGGCCGGCATAGGTGACCGGATTGGCGTCGCGCGGCCGCAATCGCGCGATCGCTTCGAATCGCGGCGGGTCGATCGGGTCGGTGGTGACGTCATAGATGGCCGGCAGGCGGTAGGCCTCGACACCGAGATAGAGCGGATAGGCAATCAGCGCGAGCCCGACGAGCAGCGCCGTGGCGGCCTCGCGAACCCCGCCGACCCCTTCCCTCCAGATGGCGATCCCGGCGGCGAAGGCGAGCAGGATTGCGACCAAGGCGAGCACCAGCGCGCCGGCCAGCGTCGACAGCGCTGGCACGACTTCAAGGGCGGCTGAGCGGACGATGATGATGGCAACCAGCGTCGCCGCAAGCGAAAACAACGCCATATGGCGCGCCCAAACAGCGAGGCGGGACGTCGGCTGTTCAGAGATGCGGCGTCGCACCATAGTATTCGCTCTGAATGGTAATTGTTATCCGCCCTGAATGGTTTGTGACCTTAGCACACTGTGGCGGAGGGATAACGGCTTACAGGATAGCAGGCAATACGAGACCGTGGCTTCACCGGCGTGCCGATGATGGCTGCCTTCGGAGGAGAAGCAGATATTGCAAGTTGGAGCCTTCACACCCGCAAATGATGCTGCGGACGGCGCCCATCCGCGCCATCGAAGTGCCATGGGGTGGCTGCGCCGAAGCGCATGATGCTGTCGATTTGCGAACGATCGACCGCGCGACCGTGCCTGTTGCTGGCACCACCGTTTATTTCGGTGCGACTGGCGCGGCGCAAATCAATGCCGCCGGACCTCAGGGCATTGCCAAAAGTCACAGATATGCAACAATAACGCCATATGAGGATAAGCGGGATGGCGACCAGTCGGACGAGCCACACTGTGGACGCTCGACAAAAATCCCAATCAGCTTGAACATGCCCAGCTTCATGCACCAAGCGTCCGCGAACCTGTGTTGAGAGATCAGGAAAGATGTATAAGCCATTCACTGGAAGTCTGCGCATCGAATCACTGAAAGTTGCGCGGTTATGTGCACTGACAATTCTGTCTGTTGTCGTATTAGCCGCCACATCTGATAACGGCTGGAGTCAACAGAGATCGCGCGCCAATAACGCGCAAAGACTAAATAGAACTAATTCCGCGCCGCCAGAAGCAAAACCGGTAATTCCAGCTACGCCAGCAGTGGATCCAGCATCGCCTCTGGGTCAGGCGCTAGCTTCATGCGACAAAATATCTGCCGAACCGGGATTATTCGCGCTTCCCGGATTGAAGGGTGATATAGCACTGGACCGTTGTTACAAGGGACGCGACCATTTGGTTTGCATCTCCGACGCCCTCATTTCGGAGGCGAAATCTCTCATGGACTCGTATACGAAAATCGTCGACGCAAAATATCCGGAAATCAATAGCGTCGATGGTATTTGTAAGCTCAAGCGGGACGCTCTTGCGTCCGATATCACCGGCGCCGAAGATTTCACGAAAAGATTTGCGGCACTCAAATCGCAATACGAATCCGACGCCAAATGTTCGGCAAACGTCAAGCAAGCGTTTCGGGATGTTGTATTGACCGATATGGCCCAACCGCCTGACATCCTCAAGTCCATGAATGATTCCATAGAAGGGGACATTAACAGAGTCTCACAAGTAGAAAATCAGGTCGTTGACCTCGCGGAAAAAATCCAAGCCGCGACGAAGGCAATGAAAACAATCGATAAAATTCATCGAACAATGTGCCTGAAAGAATCAAACAACGCGCGTGAAAAACAAAACTGAAGAACGGCTTAGAAAAGCAACTCCGACCGATCAATTGAGGTGTCGTAACTCTTGAGCGATTGGTGGGATTACTAGACCACCCCGCTCGTGGGATTTTTTGTTTAGCATCAATGGCCCCTGCTGTGCCAATAAGCGGCGTGACGCGTCGAAACGCCATAGCAGGGTTGGTTTCCGCAGTATCTTGCCCAGCTATCGCCGGTTTACAACTTCAGCCCGATTTTGACGTCTTAATTGTAGGTGCAGGTGCCGCTGGAATCGCGGCGGCCAGGCGCCTCGCTGGTTCCGGCCGAACATTTGCAATTTTGGAGGCGAGCGACCGTCGCGGGGGCCGATGCTTCACCGATATGCGCACATTTGATCAGCCTTATGATGTCGGCGCATATTTAATCCACCTACCCGAACAATCCTCACTTCCCAAGCTCGCGGCCCAAAAGAGCATCGAACTATATCCAGATCCGCAAACTCAACAGATCCGCATCTTCGGACGAAAAAATCTCGAGCGAGATTTAGAGGAACTCTACGCCGACAGGGTCCGTTGCAATTCAGCAATTTCAAATGCTGCAACGGGCAAAGATGAAATATCATGCGAAGAAGCATTGCCAAAAGACCTTGGCGACTGGCGCCCGACTATGGAGTTTATTCTCGGCCCATATCGCTTCGGAGCTGACTTGAAGGACCTATCAGCCAAGGAATACGCCGTGTCTATCGATCGAAATCCGGCTCTGCTGTGTCGTCAAGGCGCAGGCTTCCTTATTGAGAGGCTTGCGATCGGCATACCAATTAAATTTTTCAGCCCAGTGACGCTTGTCGACTGGGGTGATCAATCCGTTGCGCTAGAAACAAGCGGGGGTGTGATTACGGCAAGGGCAGCGATCATAACGGCGTCAACTGCGGTTCTTGCTTCAGGAAAGATCAAGTTCAAACCAAACCTGCCTTCTCCTTATTCGAGGGCTTTCGAAAAACTCAAGCTCGGAAGTTATGACCACGTCGCGATTGAATTTAAGGGCAATCCGCTTGGGCTCGAAGCTAATGAAGTCGTTTTCGAAAAAGCCGCTGGTACCAAAACTTCGGCTCTTTTTGCTAACGTGCACGGAACACGGCTGTCTATTCTCCTCATAGCTGGCAAGATGGGCGCCGAACTTTCAGAACAGGGCAAGGGTGCAATGAACGGCTTCGCGCTTGACTGGATTTCAAGTGTTTTTGGCTCAAACACAAAGAAAGCGGTTTTGCGTACACATGCCACCTCCTGGAACAAGCAACCTTGGGCGCTCGGTGGATTTTCCTCGGCACATCCGGGAGCACAAGAGGCTCGGAAATTACTGTCCGAGCCGTTAAATAACCTCGTCTGGTTTGCGGGAGAAGCTGTCGATCAAACGTTTTGGGGTACTGTTGGCGGAGCGTGGCGAGATGGTGAGCGTGCAGCTGATGCGGTTATCGGGCGACTAAACAAGAAGTAAGTGCCGCCATCGCGTCGAGCATGCGCAGACGGCGGCGGTGTCGTGCGCGCGTGAAGGGTCGACATCACAGCAGCCCTTGAGCGATCGAACCTGATCAGGCTCTAATGCACGCCGGGCCGCTCGCCGCGGCGCGCGCGAGCGCTCGTTTCGGCGATCAAGGAAGGAACTTCGGTGAGCAAGCCAGGTGTTTTCTCCGGACTCAAGGTGCTCGACGCCGCGAGCTTCATAGCGGCTCCCGCCGCAGCCACCATCATGGCCGATTTCGGTGCGGACGTGATCAAGATCGAGCCTCCCGGCGAGGGCGATGCCTACCGCGGCGTTTCCTTCCTGCCGGGCATGCCGATCAGCGACAGGGACTACTGCTGGACGGTCGATGATCGCAACAAACGCAGTCTGGCACTCGATCTCAAACGTCCAGAGGCGCGCAAGATCGTCCACGATCTCATCATCGACACCGATGTGTTCATCACAAACTATCCGCCGGCGGTCCGGCATCGCCTCGGTATCGCGTTCAACCAGCTGTCGCACATCAACGAGCGGCTCATCTACGCGTCCCTCACCGCGTATGGCGAGCACGGCGCCGAGGCGAACAAGCCGGGCTTTGACTCCACGGCATGGTGGGCGCGCTCCGGTCTGATGGATCAAGTGCGACCGGATGCGCGAAGCTTGCCGGCGCGATCAATCCCCGGCATGGGCGACCATCCGACGGCGCTGGCGCTCTATGGCGCGATTGTCACCGCGCTTTTCCATCGCGAGCGCACCGGCAAAGGCGCTCTGGTCGGCAGCTCGCTCCTGGCGAGCGGTGTCTGGGCAAGCGCCTGCTTCGTCCAGGCGGGTCTCCACGGCGCCCGCTTCATTCCGCGGCCGCCGCGCACCGAAGCCCTCAATGCGCTCTCGAACCACTACCGTTGCGGTGACGATCGGTGGCTCATTCTCGCCATCAGCGTCGCGCAGGACGTCAAGCTGTGGCCGCGTTTTGCCGAGACCATCGGGCGACCGGACCTCGCCCATGACCCGCTCTTCGCCAACCGCCCGGCCAGGATCAAGAATGCCCGCGCCTTGGTTGCACTGTTGGACGAGATTTTTCTCCAGCGCAATGCCGAGGATTGGATGCGTCTTCTCGAGGCGAAGGGCTTTGTGGTGGCACTGGTGGCTCGACCCAGTGAAGCTGTTCACGACCGACAAATGCGGGAGAATGGCGTGATCGTGCCGCTGCAAGGCGGCGGTCACACCGTAAGCAGCCCGCTGTGGATCGCTGGCATTGAAAAAGCGGTCGCAACGCCGGCCCCAAAGATCGGCGAGCACGGCGCGGCCATTTTGCGGGAGCGCGGCATCACCGAGGAGCAGATTGCGGAACTCCGCATCAAAGGCGTCATAGGCTGATCGTCCGCGAGCGCGCCGGCGAGATCAAGACAATCCCGTCGCTGCCGGCGGCGCCACCTATCTCGATCGCCTCCTCCCGCGCCGCGCCTTCGCCCTGCCGCGCTTGATCCCCGCCATCGCTTCGAGCACGGCGCAGACGGCGGCGGTGTCGTCGCCGGCGTGGCCGGTCGACATCGCGGCGGCGTAGATCGGCAGCGTCGCCGAGAACAACGGCGTCGGCGCGCGCAGCGCCTGCGCAAAACCGCCGATGACGTCCATGTCCTTCTGCCAGACCGCCATCGTCATCGTCGGATCGTCGTAGCGGTCCTTCGCCATCATCGGCCCGCGCAGCTCGAACACGCGCGAAGTGCCGGCGCCGGCCTTGACCAGATCGTAGATAAGCTGCGGCGGCAATCCGGCCTTGATGCCCAAAACCATCGCCTCCGCGCTCGCCACGTTGTGGATGGCGACCAAGAGGTTGGCGACGTATTTCATGCGGCTGCCGTTGCCGAATGCGCCGAGATCGTGCACGGCGCGGCTGAACGCGGCGAACAGCGGCGTGAGCCGCTTGATTTCGGCGGCGCCGCCCGAGGCATAGAAGACAATGTCCTTGACCTTGGCCTGCGCGCCGGTGCCGCTTACCGGGCAGTCGAGCAGGACGTGGCCGGCCGCCCGCAACGCCGCCTCGGCGGCTTCCTTGTCCGCGAGCGCGAAGGTCGAGGCTTCGATCACCACGCGGCGCGGCACGCCGGCCTTGACGATGGTGGCTACCGTCGCGGCAAGCGCGGCGGGGCTGGGCAGGCTCACGATGATGGTCCGCGCCGCCCGCGCCAGCTCGGCGGCATCGGCGGCGATCTCGACACCGGCGCGCTTGAGCGCGCGGCGGCGCGCCGCGGCAATGTCGTAGCCGATGACGCGCCAGCCGGCGGCGACGAGATGCTGCGCGAAAGCGCCGCCCATGATGCCGAGACCGACGACGCCGACGACGCCTTTCTTTTTTACCACCATGCTTTACCCGATCGGCGCTGAGCGCCGGTCACATGCCCTTCATATTCATCGCGATCGACGAAAAGGATCTGACTTCACGCTTGGCGATCATGTCTTTGGTGGTCGCCGCATATTTCTTGAAATGATCGGTCTCACGGTGCGCTTGCGCGGCCGCGGTATCGTTGTAGACCTCGAATATCAAGACGTGATTCGGATCCTTTTGCGAGACCGCAATGTCAAACTCGCGGCAACCCGGCTCCTTCACCGACGCCGCGCCGTTCTCCTTGAGCGCCGCAAGGAAGTTGTCGACCTGGCCGGGCACGATGTCGTATTCGACCGCATTGATGAGGAGCGGCCCGGATTGCGCCGCCGCCTCGTGGCTGCGCATCGGCAGCAGCACCACGGCGATGACGGCGAGTAAAACCGCGCCCGTGATCGCGACTGATTTCAACATGATCATTCCTCCTGGTGTTATGGCGGCGCCTGGGCCTTGGCCGGTTGCGCCGCCTTCGTTGCAAGGTCACAGCGAGCTCTCGAGAAACCGCAATAGCCGCGGCGCTGTCAACGCGTTGTAGCTGCGCGGTTCGCTTTCGAACGGGTCGCTCGCCCAGAAATGCCCGGCGCCGGGAATGACGATGCGGCGGGCGAAGAAGCCGGCTTGGCCGAGCGCCGTCATGAAGGCGCCCGACTGGCTCGCCGGATCGACGACGTCATCGTCGGTGCCGTGAATCAGCAGAAAGCGCACGCGGTTATGATCCGTGGTCGCGTAGCTGATCG
>Ga0208937_1000572_pt1 | contig 26140 bp, 26 predicted proteins | sample June2015DPH_11_5_FD_184705 | JGI IMG/M metagenome (GOLD analysis project Ga0208937, IMG submission 184705) | Peatland microbial communities from SPRUCE experiment site at the Marcell Experimental Forest, Minnesota, USA - June2015DPH_11_40... | ecosystem: Environmental > Terrestrial > Soil >...
CGAACACCGCCCCGGTGGCTTCGACCATGCCGTCGAGGGTGGCCGCCATATAGCGGACGACGGGATGCTGGATCCGACGCTGGACGTCGGTGAGCACCTGGCCGGTGTTGCGTTCGAACCAGTGGCGATTGAGGGCTTCGGTGGTCACCCCGAGCTGGACGATAAGGTTGGTTGAGAGATCCTCGGGCTCGACTTCGCCGCGTTTTTCCCGCCAAAGGCGAAGGAGGGCGGCCTCGTCGTCGCCCATAATGACCCGGGCGTCCGAGCCGCCGATGAAGGCGCGCCTATGAGACAATCCCGCCAGCACGGTGCGGCAGGACAGATTTGTGATATTACGATTCTCAGCCTGAGTCATAGTTCGTTCCTTTGACTTTGGTTAGGGCCGGGCGGGTACCGCACCACCCATTCAGCCCCGTTAAATTTGTAGTGACATTTATCATAAAGGTCAATACATTTATGGGGCGCCCGCCCGGACGGATTCAGGATCGACCGTTTCAAATGCGGCTCTCCAATGAATTTTTGGAGCGCCTGGACGAATGGCGCCGGAGACAGCCGGACCTGCCATCGCGGGCCGAGTCCATCCGCCGTCTCACCACCGCTATGTTGCAGATCCTCGACAGGGACCCCGACAACAAGGGCGCCAAACCTAAGAAGCGGAGAGCCGGTTGAGGTGCTCCGGCATACGCTGAAGGGAAAGACGAAGATGGCAAGAACTAAAAGCTTCAAGGAACTGGTGCAGCACCATGTCAAGGGCGACGCGAAATTCGCGGAGGCGCTTCTACGCGAGGGCGTCGACGCGATGCTCTCCGGCGACGTGGAGACCGGCAAGACAATCTTACGCGACTACATCAAGGCGACCGTCGACTTTGAAAAGCTCGGGGCAGCAACTGGCGCGCCGCCGAAAAGTCTGATTCGCATGTTTGGTCCGCGCGGCAATCCGCAGGCCAAGAACCTTTTCAGCGTGATCGGCTATCTGCAAAAGCAAGCGGGCCTGCATCTTCACGTGACGCGAGGCTAGCGAATTTCGGCTTTTCGCCTCGCTAAGGCCGCTCCAGCGTCCTCGGCGGAACCCGCCGGCGCGTCAAATCCGACCGCTGCTGCCAAAACGGTACGTAAACCGAGATGGCGACCAAGAAGAAGCGATAGGTACGGCGCCCGCTTGTGTTTGCGTTCCTTTAGTCGGTCGTTCCGAGTTCATCGAGAAGAGCCGTGGCGGCCCCGGCGTCCGCTTGAGGGCGCCCCCAACAGAAGAAGCATTAAATCACCGCGACGCTGGTCAAACGACCTATTTGGCAAAACGAACCCAAAAATGTTTGCCATAGTTCAGGAGTCCACTCTCACTTGATCTTTTGAAATAGCTCGCGCGATTGCCGTATGAGCTCGCCCAGCTGCCGGCGCTCCGCAATGGCTTCGCGGGTAAAAATCCCATGCTTGAATGCATTTTTGTTGCCACGCGGAGCGCCGGACCCCGGCGCTCCGCCATGCATACGACAACGCGTCTTGCCCGCGACAGCCGGCGATCGGCAGGGTTTGCCAGATCGAGTTCTGGCGCCGCAGCGCGGGCTGGAAAGCATCGGGCCGGTATTACGCGGATGGATCGCCGTCATCCTTTTCGCCTACGCGCAGCGGAATCGGTGCACGCTGCGGTTCGCTGACGATCTCCATTTCAGGTTGCCGCGCATCGGTAAGAGCGGGCGTTGCATTCGGAGTCTTCTCCGGAAGAACATTGCGTGGCACCTGATTAACGGTACTACCTACGATCGCCTGACCGCCGTCATTTACGGAGACATGGCGAACAGTTGGCTTTTGCTCGCCGCCTGTCCGGTATTTTTTCAAAGCGCCCACTAGCATCGCAAATGTTCGTGCGAGTCTGTTCACAGCCCGCTCAGCCATTTCCTGTTGGGGTGTGCCTCGGAGCCGGGCAAGTTCATCTATATAATTCGCCAAACTCATGCTCACAGCCGCTATTAGGCCCTCGGCCATCGCCTCGTTAGCATCTCGCGGATGAATATTCTTGATCGCCGCGACCATGTAATTAATCCCTTCGCCGTCGTGAAAACGGGTACTTGCGTGCGCGAGTTGCATAAAAAGGCCATAGACAAAATCCGGGTCCTGGCTTCCGAAAGCCTCAGATAGGAGTCGGAAATTAGAACTTCGGGGCCTATTAGCAAGATATTGTGAGGCTTCTTCAATCATGCTGTCGATTGGCCGCCTTCGCATCGGGACAGCATCGGTTTCAGGCGAAATCGCCGGCTTGTCGCGTGAGGAAACCTCCTCTTCTTGTCGTTGAACCTCAGCGAGAGATGTACTCTCGTCTCGAACGGCCGCACTTAGCTTGCAGCGTGAATTTTTACGCATGGAACTCTCCTTTCGCAGTGTATGTAGAAGCATGATTACCCAGCGCCTTCGTGAGGGGCTCGTAACCGTCGGTCTCGTTCGGATGATCTGGCGAGGTCGCTGAAGGTTGGGCGCCGGCGTGTGGTGCTGGCGTTGCCGATTGACGTCGGGCTTGCTCACGGACAGCGTGCTCGTGCTCGATAGCTTCGTTAGTCGTCGGTGTCCGTGCTCTGACTGACTGCGGTACCGTAGGCGAGACCCGCGGCTGTTTCGCACAACCGGGTGATGACCTCGGCACTGGTCGTATCCGCGAGACGCGCGGGCCTGTCCAAACTCGCGTCGGGTCGGGCGAAGAGAAAACTTAAAATGTCGGGTTGATTGGTTGCCGCGCTGGACGCAAAAACCCAAGACGGGCGCGAGCGGGCGTGCGCGGGAATTTCAACCTTTTGTCAAGTCCTGTCAAGACCTAACGGGTTATTTCTGGACAGTCGATCTTCGCGCAGACCGTCTCAGCGGTCTTGATCTAGCGCCGGATCTTCGTTGCGTCGTCGATATTTGTCACCGTGCCCATGGATGGCGCATCTCGCGCAGGAACGACTGCCACCTCGCGGGTGAGCTGTAGACCTTGTCTGGCGCATCGGCGATGCCGTGGTTAGAACCAGATGCGATGGGAACGACAATAGGGTGCGCACTTACACTCGAACCTACTTTGCATGGGGTTGTTTTTGAGAATTTTTAGCGAGCGTCCGTGACGGCAGGCAGCGTATGAGGGCGAAACGCAATGTCTAAGCCTGGCAGCTACGCCTACCTCCCTCTCGAACGCGTGGTATTCGGCCGTCCGGCCGCCGAGGCTGCGGTGGAGGAGGCGGCGCGCATCGGCGCCACGCGGGTCTTCATCGTCGCGTCGAAGACGCTGGCGACTAAAACGCCGGTGGTGCGCACCATCGCCGAAGCCCTCGGCCGGCACTATGTCGGCCTGTTCGACGGCTGCGTGCAGCACAGCCCGCGCGCCAGCGTCATCGCCGCGGCCCGCGCGGTGCGGGCGGCGGCACCCGATCTCATCCTCACGGTGGGAGGCGGCACCGCGATCGACACCGTCAAGGTTCTGCAAATCTGCCTCGCTCACGGTGTCGATTCGGCCGAAGCGCTTGACGGCCTGCACGTTTCGATCGGTCCCGACGGCAAGCGGCAGGTGCCGGATATCCGGCCTTCGCCGGTGCGCCAGGTCGCGGTGCCGACCACGCTATCCGGCGCCGAGTTTTCGAACCTGGCCGGGGTCACCGATGAGCGCATCCGGCAAAAGCACTCGTTCATCGGGCCGGATATCGGCGCACGCTCCGTGATTCTCGACCCGGAGGCGACGGTGCACACGCCGCAGTGGCTGTGGCTCTCGACCGGCGTGCGCGGCGTCGATCATGCCGTGGAAACGCTTTGCTCGATCGAGGCCCATCCCTATTGCGATGGGCTCGCCTTGCACGCGCTGCGGCTTTTTGCCGAAGCGCTGCCACGCCCCGACGATCTCGGCGCCCGCCTGACTTGCCAACAGGCGTCTTGGCTGGCCGGCTCGTCAATCGCCCGGGTCAATTACGGCGCGAGCCACGGTATCGGCCATGCGCTGGGAGCTTTCGCCGACGTCCCGCATGGCCACACCTCGTGCGTCATGCTGCCGCACGTGATGCGTTACAATGAGGCCGCGACGAAGGACAAGCAGGCGGTGATCGCCGAGGCCATGGGCCGGCGCGGCGTTCCGGCGGCCGATGCGGTCGCCGAATTGATCGCGGCGCTCGGGCAACCAACGACGCTGCGCGCGGTCGGCGTCAAACGCGAGCAATTACAGAAAATCGCCGAAGCGGCGATGCATAATCTGTGGGTACGGACCAACCCGCAGCCGATCCGTTCGGCCGAAGACGTGATGGGAATTCTCGAGGCGGCTTGGTGAGGCGGGCTCACACCGGGTAGGGCGGCCGGGTGAATCCGCGGGGCGAGAGGGTGAACACCTCGACGCCGGTCTCGGTGACGCCGACGGAATGCTCAAATTGCGCCGACAGCGAGCGGTCGCGGGTCACCGCCGTCCAGCCGTCGGACAGCACTTTCACATGTGGGCGGCCGAGATTGATCATTGGCTCGACCGTGAAGAACATGCCCGGCTTGAGCACGATACCCTCGCCCGGCCGGCCGACATGCACGATATTCGGTTCGTCATGGAACAGCTGGCCGAGGCCGTGGCCGCAGAAATCGCGCACCACGCTCATGTGCTGGGCCTCGACATAAGTCTGGATCGCGTGGCCGATATCGCCGGTGGTGGCGCCGGGCCTGATCGCGGCAATACCGCGCATCATGGCCTCATAGGTGACTTCGATCAGCCGCTCGGCGCGGCGCGGGATTTCTCCGACCGTGTACATGCGGCTCGAATCGCCGTGCCAGCCATCGAGGATCAGCGTCACATCGACATTGACGATGTCGCCGTCGCGCAACGGTTTTGGCCCGGGAATGCCGTGGCAGACCACGTGATTGACCGACGTGCAGGTCGCCTTCCGGTAGCCGCGGTACATCAGTGTCGCCGGCATGGCGCTGTGGTCTAGGCCGAACTCGTAGACCAACTGATCGATGCGCTCGGTGGGAACGCCGGGCTTGATCTCGCCGGCCAGCATATCGAGGCACTCGGCCGCCAGCGCGCCGGCCCTGCGCATGCCGTCGAAGGCAGCCGGCCCGTGAATCCTGATCTGCCCGGTTTTGCGCAGCGGCGCGCAGGTGGCGTCGACGTAAGTCATGGTGCTGAAGCGTGGGCCGCGATGAAAGCGGCCGAAAGCCGCCGATAGACCAGTAATGTAAGCATGCGCGCGGCCAACGCAAGCAATCCGCACCGCCCTGCCGTCGCGTCAGGGCTCGACGATGGGAACCGGCGCTGTGATCTCGATACCGCCAAGATTGACGGCGCAGCGCCAGGCCAACATCTCGACGCCGCGCGCGCGCGCCTGCGCGAAAGCGGCGGCATAGGCCGGATCGATGTCGCCGGCGACGGTGAAGCGGTCGGCCGACGGAATCTGAATGACGAACAGGAGCACGGCGCGCGCGCCGCTCGCCCGCACGGCGGCAAGCTCGCGAAGATGCTTGGCGCCGCGGTCGGTGACGGAGTCCGGGAATTCGGCGAGCCGCGGCTTGCGCATGAGATGGACGTTCTTGACCTCCAAATAGCAGCGGCGCCGCCGCGCCGGATCTTCGAGCAAAAAATCGACCCGGGAATTCTCGCCGTATTTCACCTCGCGCCGGACCGACGGGTAATCGCGCAGTTCCGGAATCAGCCCGGCCTCGAGCGCCTCGCCGACCAGTTGGTGGGGTTGCCCGGTATTGACGCCGATAAGTTCCGGGCCGCTGCCGAGGTCCGCCTCGACCAGCTCCCAGCTGTAGGGGCACTTCCGCAGCGGATTACCGGAATCGGACAGCCACACCCGTGACAAGGGACGGTCCAAGCCGGTCATGGCGCCCGGATTGGCGACATGGACGGTCGCTACCTCGCCGGTTTCGAGCACCACATCGGCGAGGAAGCGCCTATAGCGGCGGGCGAGCGTCGCCGGGATCAGAGTAGAGGTAAACTGCATGGCCGCACTTAGCATGTTTAGCGGAGCATGATCTGTTGGGAAAACCGATTTTTACGCCGGGGGAGGAGCCTTGCGTCCGGCGTCAAGCGGCGATCCTGCCGCCCAGCTCATCCTCGATATGGATGCGAATGATCTCGTCGAAAGACGCCTCCGCCTTGAAGCCGAGTGTGCGCGCGCGTCGCGGATCGAACCGGCTCGGCCACCCGGCGACGATGCGCGCGACCAGCGGGTCGGTTTCGCGGCGAATGCGCGAGGCCACCTTGTCACCGGCAACCCGGCGCAAGGCGGCGATCTGTTCGGCGACGGTGCAGCAGACACCAGGCATGGTGAGGTTGATGCGCGGTCCGAGCGTGTCGCGTTCTAGTCCGGCGGCGTGGACAAGAAAGCCTACGGCGGCACGGGGACTGGCATGCCAGTGCAGGATACTGTCGTCGACCGGCAGGACTGCTTCCTCGCCATGGAGCGGCTCGCGGATGATCGAGGAGAAAAATCCGGAAGCCGCCTTGTTCGGCCGGCCCGGCCGCACCACGATGCTCGGCAGCCTGATACCGACGCCGTCGAGGAAGCCACGGCGGGAATGATCGGCGAGCAACAGCTCCACCATCGCCTTCTGCGTGCCGTAGGAGGTGAGCGGGGTGGTGGCAAATTCGTCGGGAATTGCCGCCGGAAAGGGAGCGCCGAACACGGCGAGCGACGAAGCGAAGACAAACCGCGGACGATAGCCGCCAGCGGTGGTGCGAACGGCATCAAGGAGCGCGCGCGAGCCGTCGAAATTGACGCGCATCCCCTTCTCGAAATCAAGCTCGGCCTCTCCGGAAACGATCGCCGCGAGATGGAAAATCACATCGGGGCGGCCGGCGATCGCTGCAGCCGCCGCCGGTGGGTCGGCGATGTCGGCGGCGACCGCCTCGACCGGCGCTGCAAAATTTTCCGGGCGTGGCGGAGCGCCCACGTCGAGAAGGGTGAGGCGGTCGATCGGTCGGCCGTGGAGCGCACCTTCGCCCACCAGGCGCGCCGTCAGCTTGCGCCCGATCATCCCCGCTGCGCCGGTGATAAGGATGTGCATTGTGGTAACCGACGTTATAGCGCCATGCCGCCGTCGACGAGATGCGCTTGGCCGGTAATGTAGCTCGCTTCGTCGCCGGCGAGAAAGAGCGCGAGCCACGCTACTTCCTCGGGCGTACCCAACCGGCCCATCGGCTGGCGCGCGACGAAATCCTGCCGCACGGCATCCGGCGGACGCCCGGTCTCCTGCGACACCGCCGTGATGCGTTCGCTGAGCGACGGCGACTCGATCGTGCCCGGACAAATCGCGTTGCAGCGGATGCCTTGCTTGATGAAATCGGCGGCGACTGCCTTGGTCAGACCGATCACCGCGGCCTTGGTGGCGCCGTAGACATAACGATTGGGAACGCCGCGGATCGACGACACCACCGAGGCAACGTTGACAATCGAACCGGATTTCTTCTCCAGCATGCGGGGCAGGAAAGTCTTGATCGTGCGGTGCATCGATTTGACGTTGAGGTCGAAGGAAAAATCCCAGTCCTTGTCGGAGCAATCGAACACCGTGCCCTGGTGCACATAACCGGCGCAATTGACCAGCACGTCGAGCGGACCGAACTCGCGGCCGATGTCCCGGCCGAACGCATCAATGTCATCCTGGGAGCGAACGTCGAGCTTGTGCTGCTTGGCACGCAAGCCCCGCAGCTTGTTCGGGTCGAGATCGGTGGCGATGACCTTGGCGCCCTCATCGGCAAACTTCTCGGCGATGGCGCGGCCGATGCCCTGGCCCGCGGCGGTCACCAGCGCGACCCTGCCTTCCAGTCTGTTGCTCATGCTTTCCTCACGAAGAGAGTCTTTAGTTTGAGCATGATCTTTTCCGAAAACCGGCCGCCACCCTCGGAACAAGTCCGAGGGCAGGCTCTTTCGGGATCATGCTCCAAGCCCGTTCAACGCGGTGAGACTGACTTTCGGCCGGCCTTGTGCATCGAAATTCTCCGGCGCCAGCCAGCGCTCGAAGTTGCGCTTGCGCGCCGGCCAATCGCTGTCGAGCATGGAGAAATACGCGGTGTCGCGGTTACGGCCCTTGGCGATCATGTGCTGGCGCAGGATGCCCTCGAAAACAAACCCGTAGCGCCCGGCGGCGCGCCGCGACGGCGCGTTCAGCGAATCGCATTTCCATTCGTAGCGCCGGTAGCCAAGCGTCTCTAACGCATAACGCGCCAGCAGATACTGAGTTTCGGTGCCAAGCGGCGTCCGCTGCAGCACCGGACTGTAGACGATGTGGCCGACCTCGATCACGCGCATGGCGGGACGGATCTCCATGAGCGTCGCCAGGCCGAGCGCGCGGCCCTCTAGATCGAGCGCCGCGTAATAGTACGGATCTTTCAGCGTCTGCCGTTCGGCGAGCCAGGCAGAGAACGCCTCTTCGTCGGCGAACGGCCCGTAAGTGGACATGTAGGTCCAGACTTCGTCGTGGCCGCGCAAGGCCTGCCACAGAGGGCCGGCGTTGCGCAACGCGTCGAGCCGGGCAACCGAGCCGAACCGGCCGGACAGCGTTACCGGGCCGGGCAGCCGCGCCGGTGCGGGATCGACCGGTGCTCCGACAGGCCGCGTCGTATCGGTCATGACAAAAGCTTCTTGCGGTCCGCGGCGAAGAACTTGTTCAGTTCTGCGTTGGAAATCAGCCCGGCAAAGCCGTCGAACTTGCCGTCGTTTGCGATCTCGGTTGCGGTGCGGATGAAGGCGTGCATCGCCACGCGCGCCAGCGACCCGCCGACGCTGATCCGGCGCACGCCCATCGCCGCGAGATCGCTCACCGTGAAGCCGAGCGCACCGCCATTGAGGAAATTCATCGGCTGCGGCGATACCGCCTGCACCACCGCCTCGATTTGCTCGCGCTTGGTGAGGCCCGGCGCGTAGAGGCAATCGGCGCCAGCCGCCTTGTAAGCCTTGAGCCGGCGGATGACGTCATCGAGATCGGTCACCCCGCGGATGAAGTTCTCCGCGCGCGCCGTGAACACCACGCCGCCGTCGGCACGGTCGATCGCCGCGCGCGCCGCTTTCACCCGCGCCACGGAGAGACCGAAATCGTAAAGCGGAGTAGCCGCATTTTTGGGGGAATCCTCGATCGACAGTCCGGCAACGCCGGTGGCGATGCAGCGGGTGACGTTGTCGGCGACGCCATCGGGATCGTCGGCAAAGCCGTTCTCGAAGTCGGCGTTCAGCGGCACGTCGGTCGCCGCGGCCAGCTCGCGGATATGCGCAAGCACATCGTCGCGGCTCTGCGCGCCGTCGGGATAGCCGTGTGAATGGGCGTATCCTGCGCTCGTCGTCGCCAGCGCCTTGAAGCCGAGGCCCTGCAGATAGCGCGCGGTGCCGACATTCCACGGATTGGGAATGACGAAGCAGCCGGACTCGTGAAGCTTACGAAAGGTCTCGCGCTTGTCGGCAATGGAGGGGCGGGAGCTGCTCATGCAAGGACTCGCGGCGTCAGTGGTTATCGCGCGGCACGAATTTCTGCGCGACGCGCTGATATTTTACCGCCGGCTCGAGTACCATGCCGCTGCCGAGTTGATCGACCATGGCGCGCTGAATTTCCTGCCACGGCGTCTGGCTCGGCGGATAGCGATAGCCGCCGTTCTGTTTCAGCGCCGCGCGCCGCTCCGCCAATTCGGCCGCCGAGATGAGCATATCGGCGGTGCCCTTGTTGAGATCGATGCGTACGCGGTCGCCGGTCTTGAGTAGCGCGAGGCCGCCGCCGGCCGCCGCCTCCGGCGAAGCGTTGAGAATCGACGGCGAGCCCGAGGTGCCGGACTGCCGGCCGTCGCCGATGCACGGCAGCGACGTCACGCCGCGTTTGATCAAAACGGCCGGCGGCTGCATGTTCACGACTTCGGCCGAGCCCGGATAGCCGATCGGTCCGGCGCCGCGCATGAAAAGGATCGTTCGCTCGTCGATCGCAAGCGCCGGATCGTCGATGCGCCGGTGATAATCCTCCGGGCCGTCGAAGACGACGGCGCGGCCCTCGAAGGCGTTCGGGTCCTGCGGATCGGAAAGAAATCGCCGGCGAAAATCGCCGGAAATCACGCTCGTCTTCATGATCGCGGAATCAAACAGATTGCCGTGCAGGACCTTGAAGCCGGCTTCCGCCTTCAATGGATCACCATAAGGACGGATGACAATGGCGTTGCTCGCGCCCGCCCGCCCGACGTTCTCGGCCACCGTCTTGCCGTTGATGGTGACCGCGTCGCCGTGCAACCGGCCGGCCGCGAGCAATTCATGCATCACCGCCGGGAGGCCGCCGGCGCGATAATAATCCTCGCCGAGATAGTCTCCAGCCGGCTGCATGTTGACCAGAAGCGGCACGTCGTAGCCGATGGTCTCCCAGTCTTCGACCGAAAGCTCAACCCCGACGTGCCGCGCCAGCGCGACGAGATGGATCGGCGCATTGGTCGAGCCGCCGATCGCCGAGCAGGCGACGATCGCATTCTCGAAAGCGGCACGGGTGAGGATATCCGAGGGCTTCAGATCCTCGCGCACAATCTCGACCGCGCGCACGCCGGTTTCGTAGGCGATCTGGCCGCGCTCGCGGTACGGCGCCGGGATCGCGGCGCAGCCGGGCAGCGACATGCCGAGCGCCTCGGCCATGGCGTTCATGGTCGAGGCGGTTCCCATGGAGTTGCAGTGGCCGATCGAGGGCGCCGAGGCGGCGACGATGTCGATGAATTCCTTGTAGTCGATCTTGCCGGCCGCGATATCCTCGCGCGCCTGCCAGACGACTGTGCCCGAACCCGCAAGCTTGCCGTCATAATAGCCGTCGAGCATCGGTCCTCCGGAAAGCACGATCGCCGGCGTGTTGACGGTCGCCGCCGCCATCAGGCAGGCCGGCGTGGTCTTGTCGCAGCCGGTCGTCAGCACCACGCCGTCGAGCGGATAGCCGTAAAGCACTTCGACCAGGCCGAGATAGGCGAGATTGCGGTCGAGCGCCGCCGTCGGCCGCTTGCCGGTCTCCTGGATGGGATGGACCGGAAATTCAAAGGCGACGCCGCAGGCATCGCGGATGCCCTCGCGCACGCGCTTGGCCAGCTCGAGGTGATGGCGGTTGCAGGGGCTCAGGTCGGAGCCGGTTTGCGCGATTCCGATGATCGGCTTGCCGGATGTCAGTTCGTCACGGGTAAGACCGTAATTGAGGTAGCGCTCCAGATAGACCGCCGTCATGCCAGGATTGTCGGGATTGTCGAACCACAATTGCGAGCGCAAACGGCGCTGCGACCCTTGCGAACCGTTACTCTTGGTCATCACCGTCTCCGGACGTTTCCCCAGCAAGACATAGATAGGCCGATTCAGCGCCGCCGCGAACCCCGTTCGCGCCAACGCAACCGCAGAGCAGCCACCGCCGGTATTGCGGTGCAAAATCGCCGCTGTGGCATTTGCCTTTGCCGGGCGATTACGCTGAAGTGCCGGCCATGTTGAGAACCATTGCCGCGTTCGACCGGCTCGGCGAGGAGAACGCTTTCGCCGTGCTCGCGCGCGCGACGCAGCTTGCGGCGCAGGGCCGCGACATCATCAATCTCGGCATCGGCCAGCCGGATTTCCGCACGCCGGATTTCATCGTCGAGGCGGCGGTGAAGGCGCTGCGCGACGGTCATCACGGCTACACGCCGGCGGTCGGCATCCTGCCGCTGCGCGAAGCGGTCGCCGCCGACCTGCACAAGCGTTTTGCGGTCAGCGTCGCGGCGGACTCGGTGATGATCTTTCCCGGCGGCAAGCCGACCATGTTTATGTCGATCCTGATGTTCGGCGAGCCGGGTGCCGACATCCTCTATCCCGATCCGGGCTTTCCGATCTATCGCTCGATGATCGAGTTCACCGGCGCGCGGCCGATCCCAGTGCCGATCCGCGAGGAAAACAATTTCGCCTTCTCCGCCGAGGAAACGCTCGATCTCATTACGCCGCAGACGCGGCTCCTCATTCTCAACTCGCCGGCCAATCCCACCGGCGGCGTGACGCCGAAGGCGGAAGTCGACAAGCTCGTTGCCGGATTGGAGCGCCATCCCGATGTCGCGGTGATGTCGGACGAAATCTACGACCACATGCTCTACGACGGCGAGACGCATGTGTGCCTGCTGCAATATCCCGCGCTTCGCGACCGGCTCATTTTGCTCAATGGCTGGTCGAAGACCTACGCCATGACCGGCTGGCGGCTCGGCTATGCGGTGTGGCCGGGCAAGCTCTACGACTACGCGCGCAAGCTCGCGGTCAATCTGCATTCCTGCGTCAATGCCGCCACGCAATATGCCGGACTTGCGGCGCTCACCGGCCCGCAGGACGAGGTGGCGAAAATGGTCGCCGAGTTCGACAAGCGGCGCAAGGTCGTGGTCGACGGCCTCAACCGGCTGCCGGGCATGTCGTGCGCCACGCCCAAAGGCGCGTTCTACGCGTTCCCCAACATCAAGCGCACCGGCTGGAAGGCGAAGGCGCTGGCCGCAGCGCTCCTGGAAGAATCCGGCGTCGCGCTGATCGGCGGCCCGGATTTCGGCGTGCTCGGCGAAGGCTATGTGCGCGTGTCCTACGCCAATTCGACGGAGAACATTTTGCGCGCGCTCGATCGCATCGGCGAGTTCTTGGCGAGCCGCAAGGCGGCTTGAGCCGCCGCTTCAGGCCTTCTGCGTCAGCCGGAAACCGACAAGCACAATCGCCAACCCGGCGAGCTGCGACATGCTCGGCGCCTCGCCGAGCGCAAGATAGCCGACCAACAACGTGAACGGTGGAACCAGCGAGGGAAACAGCACCGCACGCGAGGCGCCGAGCAGCACGACGGCGCGGGTAAACAGATAAGTGGCGCCGGCACCGGCGAGGACACCCTGCACCACCGCCTGCAGCAGATTTTCGAGAAAGCCAGCGGCCAGCACATTGTCGAAGGTAAACAGCAGGATCGGCAAGCCCAACAGCGACAACACGCTGATGATCGCCGCCGCGCGCGTCGCCTTGATGCGCCACATTCGCACCAGCATGCCGAAGACGGCAAAGAAACTGCCAGCCGCGACGAACAGGAGGTCGCCGCCAATGCCGAGCGCACCCATCGTCCGCAGCGCTTCGGCGCCGATCACGGCAAGGCCGGCAACGATGGCCAAAGCCCCGGCGATGCGGCGCGCGGGCAATGGCTCCTGCAAGACCAGCCGCGCCAGTACCAAGCCGCCGAGCGCCGCGCAGGACGGCTGAATGACGCCGCCGTGACCGAGCGGAACAAACAAATAGCCGATATAGCTTAACAGCGCGAGCGGTAGCCCGCCGAATAACGCGAGCGCGAAGCCGCGGCGCCAGCCTATGCCGCCGAGATCGCCGAAGCGGTCGGCGGCGAGGAACGGCAGCAGCGCCAGTCCTGGCCAAACGTAACGATGCAGTGCAATGACCAGCGGCGACAGGCCGACGTTAATCCCGTGCCGTGCGGCGACAAAGCCGAGCGCCCAGCACAGCGCCGCGCCGGTGCCGCACACCACGCCCAACGCCGTCGCAGATCTTGCCGGCGGCGGAACGCGGTCCATTTAGCTATGGGAGCGGCAGGCGCCAGCCGTGGGCATCACGACCGAACAGGCAGCGCCACGGTTCCGGCGGCCGGTTCTTCACCCTTCGCAGCGCGGATGTTTTGCAACAGCCAATAGCCGCCGAACAATACCAGGCCCCAGAACAGATCGCCCTCGGCCATGTTGCGCAGGAACGGCAAGCCGGCGACGTAGCATTTGACAAGCCCGGCCGCATTCGCCGCGTAGAGCGGGCTGAAAGCCCAAACGGCAAAATTCGTGACCAGGAAGAATATCAGCGACGACGACAGCAGCATCGGGACGATCAGGAGCGGCCGGCGCAGACGGTCCGATAAACACGCGGCACAAGCGGGCAAAGCCAGCGTCCCATAAACGGCCGCCATCACGCGCCAATCGTAAAAGCCGAGCATGGCGTCGCCGAGCATCATCCCGGCGATCGGCACGAGGACGGCCAAGGGGCGAACGCGAAGGAACGTCGCGGCGAACAGCGCAGTCGCCGCCACCGGCGTGAAATCGGGCGCGTGTGGGGCAAGACGCGCAGCGACATCGAGCCCGATGAGTAATCCGATCACAAGCAGATCGGTCCGGAGAGCCGGAGAATTGCGCATACGGCTGAGCGAGGTGGAGAGCATCGGCCTCATTTTCCTTGTTCCGTTGTAAACCGCCAGACGATGGTGTCCTGGGCTTGCAGCTCGAATACGGCAAAGCTGCGATCACCATAGGTGCCGTTGGCCCAATATTGCCAGTTCTTCTTGCCGGCGCCGCCGCCCTCGTTCTGCACGTCGTCGATCTTGGTAAGGACGGCCGAGTCGCCTGATCCTGTATAGCTGAACGAAATTCCGTGTGACCGGGTCGTTGCGGCCTTCATCGCGTCGAGGATGGTATTGCCTTTGGCCCAGGGCAGATTGGCGACGGTCTTGGAAGCCCCGTCGCCGTAATCGACGATGAGGCGAACGGTATCCTCTGAACCTCCGGCGACGGGACGGGTCGCCCACGCTGTGGCAACAACCAGCAATGCAGCCGCCAATACGGTAGCGCGCCGACTGATGCTTCGCGAACCGAGCGGGCTGCCCATAACGTCTTTCCAATCCGACAATAACTGTCGTGTGACCCTGAAATGCCCGGATGATAGTCGCTCGGGCCGGTGTTGCAGACCAAGTTGGACAGAGGGAAGAGGTCCGCAGCCTGTGGCCGCAGACTGCGCCGCCTAGCCCAGCGCGTCGGCGTCGACCCGGTCAAGCAGCTCAAGCCCGCCCGCGGCCACGACGTAGCCGGCGTCGAGCCGCACGACTTTGGTGGCGATCCGGCGCAATTCGGCAGCGGTATGGCTGACATAGACCATCGGCACGCGGGCGTCGTCGCGCAGGCGGACCAGATAGGGAAGAATTTCGCGCTTGCGGCCGGCGTCAAGCGAAGCCAGCGGCTCGTCGAGCAGCAGCAGACCCGGCCGCATCAACAGCGCACGGCCGACGGCAACACGCTGGCGCTCGCCGCCCGACAACAGCCGCGGCCGGCGCTCGAGCAGATGGCCGATATCGAGTAGCGCGATGATGCGCGCGAAATCGTCCGGATCGCGCGGACGACCGCTCATCCGGCGCCCATAGTCCAGATTTTGGCGGACGCTGAGATGCGGAAACAGCCGGTCCTCCTGGAACACGTAGCCGATATGCCGCCGGTGCGGCGGCACGTTGATCCCGGCCGCGGCGTCGAACAGCACCTTGTCGCCGAGCACGATGGAGCCGCGATCGGGCTGGAGCAGACCGGCGATCATGTTGACGACCGTGGTCTTGCCCGCGCCCGAGGGCCCGAACAGGGCGGTCACGCCGCCAGCCGCCTCGAGGCGCACGGCAAGCTTGAATGTGCCGAGCTCTTTCTCCACGTCGACGGCGAGCACGATCAATTCCCCTGCACCCGCATGCCCGCGCGGCGGGCGAACCATTCCGAGACAACGAGCGCGGCCAGCGCCAGGATGATCGCGAACAGAACCAGCCGACCTGCCGCGGCGTCGCCGCCGGGAATCTGCATCAAGGTGTAGATCGCGGCGGAAATGGTCTGCGTCTCGCCGGGGATATTGGAGACGAACGTGATGGTGGCGCCGAACTCACCGAGCGCGCGCGCGAAGCACAGCACCGCGCCGGCGATGATGCCCGGCAAAGCCAGCGGCAAGGTGATGGTGAGGAACACCAGGAAACGGCCGGCGCCAAGCGTGCCGGCGGCCTCCTCGAGCCGGCGGTCGATCGCCTCGAGCGCAAGCCGGATCGGGCGGACCATGAGCGGAAAGCCCATGATGCCGCAGGACAGCGCCGCGCCAGTCCAGCGGAAGGAGAAGACGATGCCGAAATGATCGGCCAAAAAGGCGCCGATCGGCCCCTTCTTTCCGAACGAAATGAGCAGCAGATACCCGGTGACCACCGGCGGCAGGACCAGCGGCAAATAGACGAGCCCGTCAAGCAAGGTCTTGCCCCAGAACTCCTTGCGCGCCAGCAGCCAGCCGATGGCAATGCCGAACGGCAGCGCGAACGCCGTGGCGACGAGCGCGATGCGCAGCGACAGCAGCACGGCGGTCCATTCTGTGGGGGAAAGGTCAAACACGGTTACTCACTCGTCATGCCAGACCGGTAAAATTGCGATCACAACGCAGGCTTTATCAGGAATGAGAAGCCATAGGACTCGAAAATCGATTTCGCCGCTGGCGAGCGCAGAAACGCGAGGTACGGCGCGGCGTCCGGCTTGGCGTTCGCCGTCAACGCCGCCGGATAGACGATCGGCGGATGCGAATCCTCGGGAAAGACGCCGACGATCTTGACGTTTGGCTCGACCATCGCGTCGGTCGCGTAGACGATGCCGAGCGGCGCCTCACCGCGGGCGACGAGAATGAGCGCGGCGCGGACGTTCTCGGCCATCGCCAGCTTCGGCTCGACGGCAGCCCAGACGCCGAGTTTTTCCAGCGCGGCCTTGGCATAGAGGCCGGCCGGCACGGCGCGCACATCTCCGGTGGCGATGCGCCCGTTGCCGGCAAGCGCGGCGAGGTCGAAGCCCGGCGCGATCGTGACGTTGCCGATCTTGGCATCCTTGGGCGCGATCAGCACCAGGCGGTTGCCGAGCAGATTGATCCGCGTGTCGTTCCTGATGAGATTTCGCTGCGCGCCGTAGTCCATCCAGTTGACGTCGGCGGAGACGAACACGTCGGCGGGAGCGCCTTGCTCGATCTGTTTCATCAGCGCTGAGCTTGCCGCATAGCTGGTGACGACTTTGATGCCAGTCTTTTTGGTGAATGCGGTGTCGACCTCGTCGAGTGCGTTGTTCATCGAGGCGGCGGCGAAAATGACGATAGGTTTATCCTGCGCCGCTGCCAACGGCGGTACGGCCGCACTCGCAATGGCCGCGGCAAAAGCCGCCAGCAAACGCCTTCGTTCGAGCACGACGGTAACCCCCCACAGGTCGGGCTCCGCGTAAATCGCGCGGGCGACGACAGGATCATGCAATGATACGACCGCCTCGGGGAACCATCGTTCCAGGCTCGTCCGGCACGCGCTCAGCGTCCCGCACGTCGCCGGCAGGATAGCAGTCTCCAATGCAGTGGCAAAGCCGCTCGAACCGGCTATCATTTCAATGACTTTGCGGAGGGGACGACGATGGCGGACATAGAGCCGATCGAGGGCGAGTACGACTACATCATCGTCGGTGCGGGCTCGGCTGGCTGCGTCCTGGCCAATCGGCTGTCGGCCGATAGCGACCGGCGCGTGCTGTTGCTCGAAGCCGGCGGCCGCGATAATTGGATTTGGTTTCATATTCCCGTCGGCTATCTGTTCGCGATCGGCAATCCGCGCGCGGACTGGTGCTTCAAGACCGAGCCGGAGGAAGGCCTCAATGGCCGCAGCCTCAATTATCCGCGCGGCAAGGTGATCGGCGGCTCGTCCGCGATCAACGCGATGATCTACATGCGCGGCCAGGCCGCCGATTACGATCATTGGCGCCAGCTCGGGCTTGCCGGCTGGGGCTGGGACGACGTGCTGCCCTATTTCAAACGGCACGAAGATCACTTCCTCGGCGAGAGCGCCGCGCATGGCGTCGGCGGCGAGTTGCGCATCGAGGCGCCGCGCGTGCGATGGGATTTGCTCGACGCGTTCCGCCGGGCGGCCGAGCAGGCCAACATAAAATCGGTCGTGGACTTCAACACCGGCGACAACGAAGGGTGCTGCGCCTTTCACGTCAACCAGAAGCGCGGCCGGCGCTGGTCGGCGGCGCGCGCCTTCCTCAAGCCGGCGCTGCATCGCGCCAATCTGCGGCTGGAGACCGGCTGTTTGGTCGAGGGCGTGGTGTTCGACGGCCGCCGCGCCGTCGGCGTACGCTGGCGGCAGGGCGAGCAAAAACGACTGGCCCGCTGCCGCGGCGAAGTCATCCTCGCGGCCGGCGCGATCGGGTCGCCGCAGATCATGCTGCTGTCCGGCGTCGGACCGGCGCAGCAGTTGGGCGAGCACGGCATCCCCTTGGTGCTCGACCGGCCGGGGGTCGGCGCCAACCTGCAGGATCACCTGCAGCTGCGCCTGATCTACAAAGTCGACGGCATCACTACCCTCAACGAACGTTATCACTCCCCGCTCGGGCTGGCCGGCATGCTCGCCGAATATGCCCTGTTCCGCCGCGGTCCGCTGACCATGGCGCCGTCGCAGCTCGGTCTGTTCACGCGCTCCGATCCCGACCAGGAGCGCGCCAACCTCGAGTTTCATATTCAGCCGCTGTCGCTCGACCGCTTCGGCGAGCCTTTGCACAAGTTCCCCGCGTTCACGGCGAGCGTCGCCAATCTGCGGCCGACCAGCCGCGGCTACCTGCGGCTGCGCTCCCGCGACCCGGCCGACACACCGGTCATCAAGCTGAATTACTTGTCGACCGAGCAGGACCGCCGCATCGCGATCAGCAGCATCCGCTTGACGCGCCGCATCGCGGCGCAGCCGGCGCTGGCGCCGTTCCATCCCGCCGAATATCTGCCCGGCCCCGCCGTGCGCGATGACGATGAGCAGACGCTGGTGAAGGCCGCAGGCGACATCGGCACCACGATCTTTCATCCAGTCGGCACCGCGAAGATGGGCCTCGACAGCGACCCGCTGACCGTGGTCGACGAGCGGCTGCGCGTCGCCGGGATCGAACGCCTGCGTGTCATCGATGCTTCCGTCATGCCCACGATCACGTCCGGCAACACCAACGCTCCAACGATGATGATCGCGGAAAAGGGCGCCGCTTTGATCCGCGCCGACGCCAAGGGACTCTGATGAACGCGGCTTGGCGCGCGCGCGCGATCCTCGCCGATCCTGCCGGCGCGTGGTCGCGGATCGAGACCGAGCCCGGTGACGCGGCTAATTTGTTGACCAGCTACGTTGTGCTGCTGGCGCTTATTCCGGCCGTCTTCAGCTTCATCGGCGCTTGCGTCGTCGGGACCATTGTACCGGGAGTCGGTATTGTGCGGGCGCCGATCTTGGACGGACTGTTCGGCGCGGTCTTTGGCTATGTGATGACATGCGCCACGGTCCTGCTGCTGGGACTGCTGATCAACGCGTTGGCGCCGCGATTCGGCGGGCGCGGGAATTTTGACAGTGCGTTCAAGCTTGCGGTCTATTCGTATACGCCGGTCTGGCTTGCCGGGATCTTCCTGCTGGCGCCGGGGCTGCGGTTCCTTGGCCTCACCGGCTTCTACGGCGCCTATATTCTGTGGTGCGGCCTGCCGCGGCTGATGAAAACTCCCGCGCGGCGCGTGCCATCCTATGCGGCTGTGATTGTCGCCGGCGCCTGCGCGCTCACTCTCTTCACCGCCGCCGCGCGACACGCTTTGTTTGGTTCAGCAGGACTCTAGAGCATGATCCGGAAAAGTGGGAACCGGTTTCCCGAAAAGATCATGCTCCCACCAAAATCTAGGGCGCTATCAGCACTTGGCGGCAAGCCGCCGGCAAATTCGCCATGGTCAGCGCCGGCCTTGGCTTCGGCGGTTCCGTCGGAGGCGCCGGATGCAGCACGCCTGGCGAGAACCAGAAATCGAGGTCATGGCCGCAGCCTTCGCCCGGCGGCGGCTCGGGTTGCGGTTTGCACTCCGGGCTGTCGGGCGGACAAAACATGCGAACGTGGAAATGATAGTCGTGGCCCCACCACGGCCGCACTTTGGCCAGCCAGGCGCGATCGGAGCCCGCCTCGCGGCACAGCGCCTTCTTGATCGCCGCATTGACGAAGATGCGCTCGACATCGGGGTCTTCCGCCGCGGTGCGAATGAGTTCGGTGTGCTGATGCGTCCACACCTTGGGATCAACGTCGAGGCGATCTTCCCGGACCATGTTGATAGCGGACATGAACTCGCGCTCTTCGGCGGAAAGCTTGCGATTGGGCATCGGCGTGAGCCAGATATCGGCATCGAGCCCGACCTGATGGCTAGCGTGTCCGGTGAGCATGGGGCCGCCGCGCGGCTGCGACATGTCGCCGACCAGCAAACCGTTCCAGCCGACCTTTTTGGAGTTTTCGGCCAGCCGCTCGAGGAAGGCGATCAGTTTGGGATGGCCCCAATTGCGGTTGCGCGACAGCCGCATGACCTGCCAGGTCGGGCCGTTGATCGGCAGCGCCACCGCGCCGGCGAGACAACCGGAGGAGTAGAAGCCGATCGAGCGGGCGGCGAGCGGAAGCGGCTCGGTCTTGCGCGCGAACAGTTCCTTCGCCGGCGTCGACGGCGAATCGGGATGCGGCAGCGGCGGCAGCGGCTGTTTGTCGAGCGTGCCCGGATCCTGCGCCAGCGCCGGAGCGGTAGCCGCGAGCAGCAAAGCGACCAACAGGGCGAGCGAAATGCGCATTCAACTCTCCGCGCCGGCGCGCCGCATGGGAACTTTCTGCCGAAAGGCGACGGCGCGCGCCCGGCGGCGATACGCTGCCGCGAGTCGTTCGTCCTGTCCAGCAGCGAACAGGTCGCCGGCATCGCCGTCGAGCGCCAGCAGCCGCTGCTCGGTGGCCGCATGCGGCTCGACGGTGCCGTCATGCAGGACGTGGCCGATGGTGAGGCCGCGCTCGGCGAGACGGCGCGCCACGAGTAAACAGCGGTGGCAATCGAGCGGTTCGCGTTCCGCACACATCAGGCAGACGCGCGAGCGCGCCGCGGCCTCGCGCAATCGGTCGAGGCCGGCACGAAATTCCGGCTGCTTCGCCATCGCCTCGTAGTCGGCGACGCCGTCGCGGTAGAGGCTGTCATCGCGCGGGCGGCCGCCGAGCATGTCGCCCATCGCCGCATAGGCGATGCCGATCCCGTTAAGCTGCGCCGCCAAGGGTTTTTGCGAGAACCACGGGAACCAGCGTGAATTTGGCATCGAGCGTACATCGGCCACGGCGGTCACCGCGGCGTCTTGCAGCAGCGCGGCGAAGCGCGCGGCCGGGATGTTGGAATGGCCGATGCTGAAAAGATCGAACGGCTGCATGTCGGACATTGATCGGACAGGCCCGGCGATTTCATGGCGGCGGAGTTTGGTCGCCGCATACCTCCTCGCGATTAACTGTCAAAGCGCGGCGCGCTTTACAGCCGAAGCCGCGCCTCAATAATGTTCGCGGTCATCGAGGAAGGCTCGTTCGGGGCTGCCATGCGCCGTTTCATTGTCGCGAGTTTCCTGGCCGCGCTGTGGTTAACTTTCTTGGCTGCCGCGGATCGCGCCGAAGCCGGCGTCAGGGTGCAGATCGACCGCGCCACCCAGACCATGGAAGTCAGCCTCGACGGCGCCCACCTTTACACATGGAAAGTATCGACCGCCCGGCCGGGCTACAGAACGCCGACGGGCGTCTTCCATCCGCAAATGCTGGCCGCGCGCTGGTTCTCACACGTCTATTACAATTCGCCGATGCCGCATGCGATCTTCTTCCACGGCGGCTTCGCCATCCATGGCAGTTATGAGATTGCCCGGCTCGGCGGTCCGGCCTCGCATGGCTGCGTGCGGCTGCATCCTACTGACGCGGCAGTGCTGTTCGGCCTGGTGCAGCGGGAAGGCATGCGCAACACCACGATCGTGGTGCAGTAGCGCCTACTCTCAAACATCCACCTTCAGCGCGGCGATGAACGCCTCCTGCGGGATGTCGACCTTGCCGAATTGGCGCATGCGCTTTTTGCCCTTCTTCTGCTTGTCCAGAAGCTTGCGCTTGCGCGTCACGTCGCCGCCGTAGCATTTGGCCGTCACGTCCTTGCGGAAGGCGCGCACGGTCTCGCGCGCGATGATCTTGCCGCCGATCGCGGCCTGGATCGGTACCTGGAACATATGCGGCGGGATGAGTTCTTTCAGCTTTTCCGCCATGGCGCGGCCGCGCTGCTCGGCGCGGGTGCGATGCACCAGCATCGCCAGCGCGTCGACCGGCTCGCCGTTCACGAGCATCTGCAGCTTGACTAGGTCGGCCGGCTTGTAGTCGGTGAGGTGATAGTCGAACGAAGCGTAGCCTTTCGACACCGATTTCAGCCGGTCGTAGAAATCGAACACCACCTCGTTGAGCGGCAGGTCGTATTTCACCAGCGCGCGATTGCCGACATAGGTCAGTTCCTTTTGCTCACCACGGCGATCCTGGCACAGCTTAAGCACGGAGCCGAGATATTCGTCCGGCGTCAAAATGATCGCCTCGATCCAAGGTTCTTGCATTTCCTCGATATGATTCGGATCCGGCATGTCGACAGGATTGTGAATCTCAAGCTGCTGGCCGTTGCGCAATTTGATCTTGTAGATGACCGACGGCGCGGTGGCGATCAGATCGAGATTGAATTCGCGCTCGAGCCGCTCCTGGATGATTTCAAGGTGGAGCAGGCCGAGGAAGCCGCAGCGGAAGCCGAAGCCGAGCGCGGCGGAGGTCTCCATCTCGTAGGAAAAACTGGCGTCGTTGAGGCGGAGCCTGCCCATGGCGGCGCGCAAATTCTCGAAATCGGCGGCATCGACCGGAAACAATCCGCAGAACACCACGGGAATCGCCGGCCGAAATCCGGGCAGCGGCGCCACCACCGGCCGCTTGTCGTCGGTAATGGTGTCGCCGACGCGAGTATCGGCCACTTCCTTGATCGAGGCGGTGAGGAAGCCGATCTCGCCGGGACCGAGCTCGTCGCGCTCGACGCGCTTGGGAGTGAACACGCCGACGCGATCGACCTCATAGGCGGCGTCGGTGCCCATCATGCGGATGCGCTGGCCTTTCTTGAGGACGCCGTCGACGACGCGGAACAGCACGACGACGCCCAGATAGGAATCGTACCAGCTGTCGACGAGGAGCGCCTTGAGCGGTGCCGACGCATCGCCCTTGGGCGGCGGCAGCCGCTGCACGATCGCTTCCAGCACCTCGGGCACGTTCTGCCCGGTCTTGGCCGAGATCAGGATCGCGTTGGAGGCATCCAGCCCGATCACGTCCTCGATCTGCTGCTTGACCTTGTCGGGCTCGGCGGCCGGCAGATCGACCTTGTTGAGCACCGGGACGATCTCATGGTTGTTGTCGAGCGCCTGGTAGACATTGGCCAGCGTCTGCGCCTCCACGCCTTGGCTGGCGTCGACGATCAACAGCGAGCCTTCGCAGGCGGCAAGCGAGCGGTTGACCTCGTAGGCGAAGTCGACATGGCCGGGGGTGTCGATCAGGTTGAGCACGTAATCCTTGCCGTCGCGCGCGCGGTAGTTAAGCCGCACGGTCTGCGCCTTGATGGTGATGCCGCGCTCGCGCTCGATGTCCATGGAATCGAGCACCTGCTCGACCATTTCGCGCGCTTCGAGCCCGCCGGTGAGCTGAATCAGCCGGTCCGCGAGCGTCGATTTGCCGTGGTCGATATGGGCGATGATAGCGAAGTTGCGGATGTTCTGGATCGGGACCGCCGTCATGGGGGCGAGATAACACCCGCAACCGGTGCCTTCAAGGCGATCCGCGGCCGCCGCCTGATGGACGAATGGATGCCTGCATGCGATAGAGGCGCCGCAATGCAAGGCCGTCATATTCACAAGATAAATCAGTCGCGCGGGCAACGCGAGGACGGGGTTGAGGCCGTCATTCCCAACCTGTCGTGGCGGTATTCCGGGGGCACCGCGACCAACCAGGCGATCGCGCCGGGACTGGCGCGTCTGTTGTGCGTCGCTTGGCTCGGCCCGGACCGGCCCGAAGGCGTCGCGCAGCTGACGCTCCGCGATCTGCTGCGGCTGCGCGCGCGGCGGGCTTCGCCGGTGGTCTGGCATGCCCGGCGCAATATCGAGATGGCGGTCGGACTGCTGCTCAAGACTCTAGGCTGGCCGCTTGCGCTCATCTTCACGTCGGCGGGTCAGCGTCATCACACGGCGATCACCCGATGGATGATCAACCGGGTCGATGCGGTGATCGCACCCAGCGCGGCATCCGCGTCGTTCGCGCATCGGTCTGCGGCCGTCATTCACCACGGCGTCGATCCGGTGTGCTACGCGCCCGCCGCCGATCGCGTCGCCGCATGGGCCGCAACCGGCTTACCCGGGCGCTACGGCATCGGCTGTTTCGGCCGCGTTCGCCGGCAGAAGGGCACCGACCTGTTCGTCACCGCGATGTGCCGTCTGCTGCCACGTTATCCCGACTACACCGCCGTGGTGATCGGCGCCACCACGGCCTCGCACCGCGCTTTCGCCGCGCGCCTGAAAGCGCAAGCGGCCGCGGCGGGACTGTCCGACCGCATCCTGTTCCTCGGCGCGCTGCCGACGCCGGACGTGCAACGGTGGTTCGGGCGGCTCTCGATCTACGCGTTTACGTCGCGCAATGAAGGTTTCGGTCTGACCCTGCTCGAGGCGATGGCGGCGGGCGCGGCCCTGGTGGCGGCGCGCTCCGGTGCCGCCGAGGTCGTCGTGGCCGACGGAACAACCGGACTGCTGGTGCCGCCCGGCGATGTCGATGCGCTCACCGCCGCGCTCGAAAAGCTGATGCGCGATCCGGCGGCGGCGGCCACGATGGGCCGGCGCGCGCGCGAACGGGCCGTCGCCGAATTCAGCCTTGACGCCGAAGTCGCCGGCATCGCGAAACTCTATAGCACCGTCAGGAGCGGCGGCCGCTCATGATGGAATGGCTCAAGCGACACCGCGGCTGGATCACGCTGATTGTCCTGGCGGCGCTTTATTACCCGTTGTTCGGCAAGGGCATCCAAAGCATCGCGCTTTACGCCGCCGCTGGTCGCTGCATCTGGGACGGCCAAGCGTTATTGCCCTGCCAACCGAGGTTTTCCTATCAGCCGGCGCTGGCTGCGCTGCTGCTTCCCTTTGCCATTCTTCCAGCGGCGCTGCAAAAGCTTGTTTGGTACGTGATCTGCGTCGGCTCACTGGTGCTCACCGTACGCCTCGCGGAGGCGATGGCTGAGCGGCTGTACCCTGGCGCGACGCGCGGCCGAAATCTGATCTGGCTGCGGACCGTGAGTCTGTTTTTTTGTTCCAAGCATATTCCCGACGTCCTCAACTATCAGGCTTACGAGGCGCCGGCACTGGCGATGATGACGCTCGGCATCTTGGCGCTGACGATCGGCCGCGAAGCGCTGGGCGGATTTTGGCTGGCGGCCGCAGCGGCGATCCGCGCAACGCCGCTCATCTATCTGCCCTACCTGCTGTTGAAGCGCCGTTATCTGGCTTGTGCTGCGTTCGTTGGCTGCTTTGTCGCGGTCAGTTTGCTGCCCGATGTGATCAGTGCGCTGCGTGGCGGCCACACCGGCTATATCCAGGACTGGGTGCGGCAGGTCGCGGGCCCGGCGATGGCGCCGGGCACCTCGTCGAACCTTGCGTTCTGGAATACCTGGACCGGCCAGAATCTCAACAATCAATCGCTGCGCGGTCTGGTCAATCGTTTCGCTACCGGTCCGATCTTTGGGCTCAGCCCGACGATGATCCTGGTCGCGGTCGATGGCCTGTTCGCCCTGGTGGTGGCCGCGCTCTTGCTGATCTCACCGCGCCAGAAGGAATATGCCGCTATCGACGGCGCGGTGCTATTGATCGCCATGCTGGCGCTGTCGCCGATGACCAGCCGCTACCATTTCGTCTTGGTACTGCCGGCCGTCGTGCTGGTCGTTGCCGGCGTCATCAATGACCGGCGGATGCGGGTCTATGGCAGCCTGGTGCTGGCCGCGAGCTTCATGTTGCTGACCGGCACGTCCAACGACCTGACGGCGTGGTTGTTCGGCGACTTTCCCTATGTGTACGGCTTCATGACCGAGGGGGCGATCGTGCTGCTCGCTGCGCTTGGGATGATGGCGGGGATTTGGCGGCCGCCCGGCGTCGCGGCGGCCGAAAGCCATGCGTCAGCGCGCGCATCGGCTGTAGGCGCGCAGGTCAGCACCGCCGGGGATTAGAGCATGATCCGGAAAAGTGGAGGCCGGTTTTCCGAATAGATCATGCTGCACCAAGATATGAGAACGCCAATCGATTCAATCCGAAGCGATTGCGCTCTAAGCTCGACTTTGTGGATTTTTGCCCGGGTTTTAGACGCCGGCCCAGAAGATTGCCGCTTCCGCAATAATGCTCGCGGCCTGTTCGACGCGGGCTGCCATGCGTCCGAAGGGGCCGAACGGAACCTATCGTTCCTTCGACAGTGACCAATATAGAATGTCGACGAGATCGTCGCGTCCGATAGGGCGCAGGCGAGCGATCGGCACGCCGGTTTCCGCATGAATGAGCGTGAAGCCGCGATTGCGCCGTTCCA
>Ga0208937_1000573_pt1 | contig 26108 bp, 22 predicted proteins | sample June2015DPH_11_5_FD_184705 | JGI IMG/M metagenome (GOLD analysis project Ga0208937, IMG submission 184705) | Peatland microbial communities from SPRUCE experiment site at the Marcell Experimental Forest, Minnesota, USA - June2015DPH_11_40... | ecosystem: Environmental > Terrestrial > Soil >...
CGGCCGGATCACCCCTTTCCGGCTTTCACCACTGGCGAGCATTTTTAGACCCCCTGATATGCTTGTTTTACCTCCTTATATCATATAGTTAGATTATTACCTACCTTTTTCTACGGCATAATCCAGGTCAATACCCGTAGTCCAGAATCACCCTTCCCCAAAATCAAACAAAATCAAATTTTCAAGGAGGTGGTGCCTTTGTGGGGTGTTGTCTTTCCATGGATACCGGCTCTGATAATTGCCGGGGTGGTTTTTCTCACTGACAGGGTGATGAACATGATCTGGATTCAAAAGCAGGTCACAGGATTTGTCTGAAGCCAGTATGTTTTTCTGAACACCCGAGGGAGGCCAGTTGATCAGGTGGCAATTCGGGAGGTGTGGGTGACGGCCATAAGGAAAAGTGGACTGCGCTTCCGCCGGATGTACGAGACCCGGCATAATTTCGCATCCTGGGCATTGGCTGCTGGTGAATCACCGGAGTGGGTGGCAAGAACCTTAGGCCATGTAAACAGCTCGATGGTCTATAGAACTTATGGGCGTTACATCCCTAATTTGACCAGGCCTGATGGTTCTGCTTTTGAGGGTTTATTGTCTGGCACTTAAAATTGACAAGGCAATCTGGATTGGCACAATGATGGGCACAATGGCCAAAATCCAAGCTGCCTTAATCAATTAACTACTTAATGTTACTATATAATCTATTTTTGGCACAGGCGGGTTGTTAACCCGCCCCTGCCCACCTTCGGGATGACGCCCCTCTTTAAAAGCGGGTGAAATCAGTGAACCGGTAGATATCGCCCATCAACTCCTCATATTCCCCTTTGAGTTTCTGATACATGCGGGCATTTTCCATGGCCAGCGCCGCCTGCTCCGCCAGGGAGGAGATGAAGGTGATTTCTTCGTCGCTAAACTCCTGCAACTTGCCGGTGTAGATGCGCATCACCCCGATGACCTTGCCCTTGAGGGTGATGGGCACCGATAGGATGGACCTGATGCCTTCCTCCATGGCCTCCTTGGGATAGGTGGCCCGGGTGTCGCTGGCCACGTCGTAGATGGAGACCGCCTTACCCATCATGGCCTCGGCGATGGACTTGTCGGAGAGCACCGGACCCTTGTTCAGGTAGCGGTCACTCAGGCCGTAGGAAGCCACTAATTCCAGCTTCTGGCGAGTTTCATCCAGCAGGCGGACCGCCGCCGCCTTGATGTCCAGGGCGGTGACCGCGGTTTTCACCAGGAGATGAAGCACCTTCTTGACCTCCAGGGTCGAATTCACCGCCTTGGAGATCTCCAGCAAACCTTTAAGAAAGTTGAGTTCCCGGACCCGGGCTTCATAGATCCTGGCGTTGATGATCAGTTGCGCGCCGATCTCTGCCACGGTACTGGCGAAATCCACCTCTTCCAGGGTGAACTCCCGGGGTTCGCCGCTGATCAGGCGAATCACCCCGATGACCTTCCCCTTGAAAATCATGGGGATGGCCGCCATGCTGGCGATTCCTTCGGCTGCGGCCTCCTTGGGATACTGCATACGGGAATCGTTGGCGGCATCGTAAATGGCCACCGGCCGGCCGCTGAGCGACTCGGTAAGGCTCTTGTCCAGGTCCACCGCCCCTTTTTGCAGGTACTCCTCACTCAGGCCCACCGAGGCGGCCAGCTCCAGGGTGTTGGTTTTGGGGTGGACCAGGCGGATGGTCGCCCCCTTGAGGCCCATGGTCTGGGTTAGTTCCCCCACTATGGTTTCCAGCACCTGCTCGACCCCCAGGTGAGAACTCAAGGCCTTCACGATCTCCTGGAAACTGCGTAAATACACTCTTTCTTTAGACGACGCCATGCCCGGCCCTCCTTTGAAATCTCCCTGCCCACGGAAATCTTGGCGAACCCTTCGCAGCCGAATCTATCTTATCAGATACGGGAGCAGAGGGACAGCTTCTTTCCAGGTTTTCCTCCACCGGCGGCGCCGGCTCAGTTAAAAAGATAAGTCTTGATTTCCCGGAGGGCAATATTCAGGGGAAAATAGCTGATGGCTAATAGCAGCCGAAGAACAGCCGGGGCGGCTGTTCCCCATTTAGAGACCTCTGCGAAAATCCAAGGCGGGACAGCCGCCCTCTGCAAGTAAAAAGTTAAAAGTAAAAATTACTGAACTTTCAGCCCTTTTCCTTTTTTTTGCCTTTTGCCTTTTGCCTTTTGCCTTTTGCCTTTTGCCCTGTCGTCCCAGCCCCGGAAAACGGCTCGTCAAATTCCCGGTAATCTCCTTTTCCCTTAGCCGGGAGTTGCAGTATAATGGCGGCATGGCAGCCAGACTCAAATTTGAGCCTCTCCATTTCCGGAATCGCCTCACCATCATCAATCCTTACGGGATCATCGGGGTGGTGACCCTGTGGTCCCGGGTGGATTATGTCTGCGAGCGCTTCCGACAGGCCGGGGCGGACCTGGACCCGGCCAGCAGCCCCATTGCGGTCTTCGGCAACCTTTACGGCAATGGTCTGAGGGAGCTGCTCAGGAATCTGCTGTACAACCCGCAGATTCAGGTGCTGCTGGTTTGCGGCCATAATCGCTCCGGATCGTATGAAGAGTTAAGAAACTTTATTACCCTCGGTTTGGAAAGGAAGGATTCACCTTTTATAAGATATAAGGCCACTGAAGGGCAAAAAAAGGTGGGGGCCTGCCGGATAAGGCAAACCACTAGAATTCTGGACGATTTGGTGCGCCCGGGCGATTTTTCAGGTTCCCTGCAAGTAAGGCTGTTGGGCGACCCGCAGGGAGAACGGGCAATTTCGTCCATCAAAGAATTTTTTAATTCTTGGGAACCGAAAAATTTTTATAAGGGGCTGGAAAATCTTCAGAGATTAAAGGTCCCCCTCCCCGAGGTGGAGTTGCAATACTACCCCAGCAACCCCCGGGGCCACGCGGTGGTGCGGGAAGATATCCTGGAGGCCTGGAAGGATGTCCTCTATCTGCTCAGCCGCTTTGGCCGCCGGGTCAACCTGCCGAAAGGGGAGCGTCTGGAGCTGCAACACGTCAAGGTGGTCGTGGAAAAGCCCAAGTTCGAGGGCGACGACAAACTTAAGGCCGTCAATCTCGATCCTCACAGCCTGCGGCGTTACCAGGAGGACATCCTGCGGGGGGAGCAGCGCCCGGACGAGACCTATAATTACGGCCACCGCCTGCGGCAATATTTTGGCCAGGACAACCTGGCGGCCTGCGCCGAGCGGCTGAAGCGGGACCCCGAGGATCGCAAGGCTTACGTGACCTTGTGGGACAATCCCCGGGACCTGACCCAGGTAGAGGGCCGCCCCTGTCTGGTGTCCCTGTTTTTTCGCCGGTTTGAGGGCCGTTTGACCCTGGGCGCCACCTTCCGGACCCATAACGCCATGGACGCTTATCCCCTGAATCTTTACGGGCTCATGGCCATCCAGGGCTGGGTGGCGGCGCAGGCCGCCATGCCTCCCGGGGCCCTGGTGGTCATCAGCCATTCCCTGGGATTGGACCCCCGGGAGCTGGACCGGGCCCTGCTGGTCATCGGCAAGCGGCCCTTCAAGGTGCGGCTGGACCCCATGGGCTACTTCCGGATCACCCTGGACCGCAAGGACATCCTGGTGGAGCACCGCTACCAGGACGTCACCCTGAAGGAATATCGCGGCCGGGGGGCTGAGCGCCTGCAGCACGAGATTGCCCGGGATGTGGCCCTCTCGGACATCAACCACGCCATCTACCTGGGGCGGCAACTATCCCGGGCCGAGGCGGCCCTGAAGGAGGGGCGGGAGTTTGTGCAGGAATAGATAGTGCAGGGGCGACAGTGGCACAGGCTTCCAGCCGGTGATTGGGTCGCCCGTGTAGGGTGGGCACTGCCCACCAAATCATAGGCTAGATAGGGCGGCCCATGGCCGCCTTAGTAGCGCGGCGGGCACGGCCCGCCCCATGGTCTGGCGCCTGGGCCTCGGCCTGTGCCGGCGCAGGCTGAAGCCTGCGGCTACAGGAAAAGCACAGGCGAGACGCCTGTGCCACCAATGATATGGTGAACCCGGATTATCAGAAGCAGGTCCTTTACCCATCCCATACAGGGGGCAGGGAGGGCTTTGCGGGGAGGGCGGGGGAGCACTTACCAAAAACTCCCCCGGTCCTCCCCTCAAAAGACCCATCCTCCCCCTCGCTCATCCTCATTGGCACGGTACACGGCGACCCTCTGGGCTATGCGCGGGCCTTTAAGCTCTTACGGCGCCTGCAGCCGGATTTGGTGACCGTGGAGGTCAGCCGCTTCTCCCTGCCTTACCGGGAGCGCCAGGAGTCCCACTGGCAGCGTCTGCTGGAGCAGGCCCTGGAGGGGTTGCCCGCGGGCGCCGCCGGCCACCTGGCCATCCGGCGACTGGCGGCCCAGGTGGCCCTGCCCTTTGAGGTACGGGTGGCTCGGGACTATGGTCAGCGCTTCGCCATTCCCTGGCGCCCCCTGGACCTGGGGAGGCCATCCCGGCAGCACCTGCCCCGCTATGCCCGGGAGCTGCTGGCCCCGGAAAACGTGAGGGTCTTGTTGACCACCGAGGATGAACCACTGGATACCTATGTGGCCCGGGAGTATCAGCGGGCCCGCCTGGCCGCGCCGCGGCCACCTTGGTGGTCCCTGAGGTCCGCTCCGGAAACCCGGCGCCGGGAGCGGCTGCAGGCCAGGCGGCTTAGGGATTGCCTGGCCAGGTATCCGCGGGTGGTCCATCTGGGGGGCTGGGAACATCTTGTCCCCGTCCCCCTTTCCGTTCCCATCCCCTGGCGGGAGGGGGCCGGACTTTGCCAGGAGTTGGCGGAGGTTAGGCCCCTGCGACTCTTGCTGGATGAGGCGGACCTGCTGGCCGGAGACTAGTGTGATGCTTCATAATCCCTATGACATTTCAAACTACGGTTTTTTAACCCCCCTTTGAAAAAGTGGGGCAGGGGGGATTTAAAATAACCTCCTGAAATCCCCCTAAATCCCCCTTTTCCAAAGGGGGACTTTAATACCCTTGGAACTTAGATTTTCACTTGATTTAATGCCATATTATTTACGAAACACAACACTAGACTTGTGGGCCTCTCAGGCGTCGCGCCCGCACCATTAAGGTTATCCCGGAAATACTTGGGAGTTTAACTGGCGCCTAAGACGTCCCCTACGACTGGCAGCCCGAACGTCGCGCCCCAGATGGAGCGGCGGGCCTGGCCCGCCGTAGGGGCTACAGTGGCACAGGCTTCCAGCCTGTGATCGGGTCGCCCTATACATTATCAAAGATTCGTGCTAAACAGGTAAACGGTGAGGCTTTTTTTAAGGGTCCCGCTGCCTCAAAACGGGGCAGCCCCACCATGGAAAAATTTTCGCTTCACCGGGCGGCGCCCCGCCCTGGCCGGAGATTATGGAATTACGCCCCGCAACGATACCCATCGACGGCGCGCGGACCATCCGGGCCGTACTGGGAGTGCCCCGCACCACTACCATGGCTGGCATCCTGGTCCTGGCCCACGGGGCCAACAATGACATGGATCATCCCCTGATTGCCGGGGTTCACGACAAATTGGCCCGCCAGGGCCTGGTCACGGTGCGCTTCAATTTCCCCTACGCCGAAGAAGGGCGGAAACGGCCCGATCCGGACGAGGCCCTGGAGGGCGCCTATCGCCTGGTGTTGGAGTACGTGGCGGAACTTAAGGAGTTTCAGGGCCTGGCGCTGTACTTGGGGGGAAAATCCATGGGAGCCCGCCTGGCCGCCCAACTGGTGGCCCAGGAGGTGGGGGCCAGCGGCCTGGTCTTCCTGGGCTACCCCTTACATCCCCCCGGCCGGCCTGAGCAGCTGCGGGACCGGCCCCTGTATCTGCTGCCTTGCCCCACCCTGTTCATCGAGGGTGCCCGGGATCCCTTCTGCCGCCTGGACCTGCTGGCAGAAGTACTGGGGCGCCTGCCGCTGAGGAGCGACCTGCACGTCATCCCCAGGGCGGGGCATTCCTTTGAAACGGACCGCCGCGCCATGGCCCCGGAATCGTTGGAAGAGATCTGCCGGGTGATCCTGGGCTGGCTGGACAGCTTGTAAAAAAGAAGCTGTCAGCTATCAGCTTTCAGCTTAAAGCAAAAGGCAAGGTACAAAAACCGAAGGCTAATGAAGGATTTTAAAAAACAAAAAGTTTGGCAAAAGAGCCATCAATTGGCTTTAGATATCTATAAAGTAACGGCAAGCTTTCTACGGGAAGAGTTATATGGATTAATCAACCAACTGCGCCGTTCCTGTGCCTCCATTCCGGCTAATATTTCCGAAGGCTGTGGTAGAAACAGCGAAGCCGATTTTTCCCGATTCCTTCAAATAGCCATGGGTTCGGCCGCCGAATTGGAGTATCATCTATTGCTGTCTCATGATCTTGAATTTATTAATGATTATGATTACGCGAATCTCAGCAAAGAAACCGTAGAAGTTAAGCAAATGCTAATAACCTCGTTCATCAAAAAGCTGCAAGCTGACCGCTGAAAGCTGAGAGCTATAAAATGAGTATCATTTTAGTAGTCGACGACGATACCCCCACCCGGGAGGCGCTGGCCACCGGCCTGAAGAAGCTGGGCCACGAGATTCACGCCGCGGCCAGCGGGGTGGCGGCCCTGGATGAGGTGCGGCGCCACCAGGTGGATCTGGCCATCATTGACCTGAAGCTGCCGGACATGACGGGCACCGAGCTCTTCGGGGCCTTGCGCATCCTGCGTCCCGAGTCCATCGCCATCATGATTTCCGGCCACGCCACCGTGGATGAGGCCGTCTCCGCCTTGAAGCGGGGGATTTACGACTTCATCACCAAAGATTTCCGCATGGGCGAACTGCGTAAGGTGGTGACCCGGGCCCTGGAGACCCAAAAGCTCCTGGTGGAAAACGAGCGGCTGCGCCAGGCCCTGAAGGAGCGCAGCGCCAGTGGGCGCATGATGGGCCGGTCCGCGCCGTTCCTCAAGCTTATGCAAGTGGTCGGCCAGATCGCCCCCTTTAAAAGCACCGCGCTGCTTTCCGGGGAGAGCGGGGTAGGCAAGGAACTCATCGCCGAGGCCATCCATTACCAGAGCCCCCGCCGTTCTAAGCCCTTTGTCAAGGTGAATTGCGGCGCCTTGCCGGAAGGACTCATCGAATCGGAACTCTTCGGTCACGAGAAGGGGGCCTTCACCGGGGCCATCCAGCAGCGCAAAGGCCGCTTCGAGTTGGCCGACGGCGGCACCCTCTTCCTGGATGAAATCAGCGAGATGCCCCTGCCCACCCAGGTGAAGCTGCTACGGGTGCTCCAGGAGGGAGAGTTCGAAAGGGTGGGAGGGTCCCAGACCCTGAAGGTGGACGTCCGGCTGATCACCGCCACCAACCTGGACCTGGAGGCCGCGGTCGCCTCCGGGCGTTTCCGGAAGGACCTGTTTTACCGCCTCCATGTCATCCACCTTATCGTCCCGACCTTGCGGGAGCGGCCGGAGGACATCCCCCTGCTGGCCCTGCACTTCCTGGACAAGTTCTGCCTGGAAAACGACCGCCCGGCCATGGGGTTTACACCCAATGCCATGCTTGCTTTAAAAAATTATAACTGGCCCGGCAATATCCGGGAGTTGCAGAACGTGGTGGAACGGGCCGTGGCCCTGACCACCGGCAATATGGTGCATCTCGAGGATCTGCCGGACGAGATTCGCCGGCACCATCCCGAGGACGACAAGATCATCCTGCCGGTGGGTGTTACTATGGGGGAGATCGAGCGCCTGGCCATCCTCCAGACCCTGAAAAAAACCCAGGGCGACAAAGAGTTGGCCGCCCGCCTCCTGGGCATCGGCCTGGCCACCATCTACCGGCGTCTGAAGGAGATGGAAATGAAAGAAGTGGAGCCAGGGGAGCCGGGGGAGCCGGACCATGTCTAATCTATCCTTTCTGGATGCCAAATTCCTGCCCCTGAAAGAAGCCGAAGCGGTGATCCTGCCCATCCCCTACGAAGCCACGATCACTTACGGGGGCGGTACCCGTGAAGGGCCGGAGGCCATCTTGTCGGCTTCCCGGCAGGTGGAGCTGTGGGATGAAGAGGACGATTGGGAACCCGCGGCGGCCATCCGCCTGGCCACCGCCTTGCCGGTGCTGCCGGAGGCCTCCGGCCCCCAGGTCATGCTGGACAAGATCCGCCGCCTGGTGCAGCCCTGGATTCAGCAGGGTAAATTGATCGCCGCCCTGGGAGGCGAACACACCATCACCACCGCCCTGGTGCAGGCAGCCCAGACCCGCTACCCGGACCTGACGGTGGTGGCCCTGGACGCCCACGCCGATCTCCGGGACGCTTATGACGGCAGCAAGCTCTCCCACGCCTGCGTCCTGCGCCGGGTCTACGAGCTGGGCCGGCCCCTGACCCTCCTGGGGACCCGCAGTTACTCCCAGGAGGAGTTCCAGCTCCTGCGGGTGGCGCCGCGCCTCAAGGTCTATCCGGCCCGGGACCTGCACTCTCCGGAAGGCTGGCAGAGCGCCCTGGACCATCTACAAGGCATTTCCGGACCGGTCTACCTGAGCATCGACCTGGACGCCCTGGACCCGGGCATCATGCCAGGGGTGGGGACCCCGGAGCCCGGCGGCTTGACTTATTACCAGGCTCTGGCCGTCATGGCGGCCCTGGCCCATAGAGGCCCCATCATCGGCCTGGACCTGGTGGAACTGGCCCCCATCCCGGGCCAGCGGCTGAGCGAATTCACCGCCGCCCGTCTGCTTTATAAAGCCCTGGGCTATATCTACCGAAACTCCCGGCGGTGAAGGGAGGGTTTTCCATTTTCGGTTTTCTGTTTTCTGTGAAAGACCAAGGCAAAGTCCAAGGCCCCTTAGCAAAGACGGAAAACAGAAAACAGGAAACAGAAAACAGGATTATGACCGAGCCAACCGCAGAGGTGCCGATCCGGCGCTATCTTCAGGGCCGACTGGAAGAAACCCGCGACCTGGTGGTCGTGGAGGAGCCCCTGGAGATTCGCCTGGCGGGGGAGCCCTTCCAGGTGCTGATGCGCCTGCCGGGGCTGGAAAAGGAACTGGCCCTGGGTTTCTTGTTCACCGAGGGCATCATTCAAAATCTTTCCGAGGTCATCACCCTCCATTTTTGCGGCACCGCTACCGACCCGCTGCTCCCCCCCAACGTGGTGGACGTCTCGCTGAGCGAAGCGGCCCTGGCCCGGCGAGGCCGGCGCCACCTGGAGGTGGCCTACTCCAGTTGCGGTCTGTGCGCCAAGGAGGCGGTGAGTGAAATCCTCCGCACGGTTGCCCCGGTGGAGAGCGCCCTGGCCGTCACCCCGGACGAGCTGCTGTCCCTGATGGCCCGCATGCAAGAGGCCCAGACCATTTTCCGAGCCACCGGGGGCAGCCACGGGGTGGCCCTGGCTGCCCCCGGCCGCGACCCTTTTCTGATGGCCGAAGACGTGGGGCGTCACAACGCCATGGATAAGGTGATCGGCCGGGCCCTGCTGCAGAAGCGGGACCTGACCGCCATGGTGGCCCTGCTCAGCGGCAGGATCAGCCTCGAAATGGCCCTCAAGGCCGCCCGGGCCGGCATCCCCATCCTGGCGGCGGTCTCCGCCCCCACCACCATGGCCCTGGAACTGGCCCAGGAACTCCACCTCACCCTGGCCGGCTTCGTCCGGGACCGGCGACTCAATATCTACAGCCACCCGGAGCGGATCAGGATTTGAGTTTCGAGTTTCGAATAGGGGCGGACCCAGGTGTCCGCCCCCGGAGGGCGCACCCCATCACAGGCTGAAAGTCTGTGCCACTATGCGCCCCTACGCAGGATATTTCTATTTCTTTGATGAAAAAGGAAGGGCGGCCCCGGAGCCGCCCCTGTGGGTCTTAGAAACTCGAACCTACCTGGCCCCCAGCTTCTTCAACTCCAGGCAGGAGAGTGAGTGCCCCAGGGCGCAAGCCTTGCGGTAGTCGGCTCGGGCCTTATCCATCTCTCCCAGGTGGTAGCGGTAGATGTTGCCCCGGAAGAAATAGGCGTGGGGCGAATCCGGGGCCAGGCGGATGGCGGTGGAAAAGTCCGACACTGCTTTATGGTATTCCCCCTGGCAGAACCAGACCATGCCACGTTTATTGAAGACCCAGGGGTCCTTGGGGGCCAATTGCGCGGCCTGGTTGAGGTCGGCCAGGGCCTCCGGAAAACAGCCCTCTTGAGCCCGGCATTCGCCCCGTTCCTTGAGGACCTCGACGTTTTTGGGGTCGCAATTGAGGGCCGCGGTCAGGACCTCGATGGCCTCGGGTCGCCGCTCCATGCTGGCCAGCAGATTCGCCTTAGCCAGGAGAAACTGGAGGTCCCGGGGGTGTTCAGCCAGACCCCGGTCAAGCTCTGCCAGGGCCTCGGTATTGCGGCCCAGGCCGGCCAGGGCCAGGGCGAGGTGGCGCCGGGCCTCGGTCATTCGCGGGTTCTGCTTCAGATATTTGCCGAGCAACGCCAGGGCCAACTCATTGTTGCCGGCCTTTTGGGCCTCGATCCCCTTGATGACCAGGTTTTGATCGGCCCAGACCTGCTGGACCGGAACCAGCAGGCAAATAAACAGGATCAGCAAATGGCGCCAGCGCTTCATGGTAGTCTCCCGGGCCTGATGGACATCTTAATAAAGTCACCTAGCCAGGGGCCCGCCGCCCGCGCGGACGACCTTTTATACCCTGATTAGCGAGGCCGCCGCCAGCCTTATGCCAGGTAGCCGTCAAATAATCCTGCGGGTGAAGAAGCGGACCTGCGTCGCCGCCCCCGGGGGGGGCATACCTGGCCGCCCCCCTGCCAGAGATTCGGCTACCTTGGCGGCGACTTGCCATTAGGGCGGGTTACCAAGAGGCGGCCTGTGGCCGCGTCCCTGGCGCCCGTATGGGGCCGTTGCCGGAAACTGAAAATCAATAGCTGCGCATGGCCCGCAGGCGCTCCACCCGCTCTTCAATGGGCGGATGGGTGCTGAAGAGGTTCATGAGGCTGCGCCCGGTCAGGGGGTTGACAATGAACATGTGGGCCGTGGCCGGGCTGGCGTCCATGGGAATCCGTTGCGTCCCCAGGGAGAGCTTCTCGAGGGCCCGGGCCAGGGATTCCGGGTTGTGGGTCAGACGGGCCCCGGTTTCATCCGCCAGGTACTCCCGGGAGCGGGAGATGGCCATCTGGATGAGCATGGCGGCGATGGGGGCGATGATGGACATGACCAGAACCCCCAAGATTCCCCCCCCCTCCTCGTCGTCCCGGCCCATACCCAAAATTGCCCCCCACCTGGCCATGCTCGCCAGGATCATGATGGCGCCAGCCAGGGTGGCGGCGATGGTGGAAATGAGGATATCGCGGTTGAGCACGTGGCCCAGCTCATGACCCAGCACTCCCTTGAGCTCCACCGGGGTCAGCAGCCGGATAATTCCTTGGGTGGCCGCCACTGCGGCGTGCTGCGGGTTGCGGCCGGTGGCGAAGGCGTTGGGGGACTCATCCGGGATGATGTACACCCTGGGTTTGGGAATCCCCGCCTCGTGGGCCAGTTCCTCCACCATCTGATGTATCTGCGGCGCTTCCTCCGGGCTCACTTCCTGGGCCCTATACATGCGCAGGACGATCTTGTCGGAGAACCAGTAGCTGAAGAAATTCATGCCCAAGGCCAGGATAAAGGCCAGGTACATCCCCTGGCGGCCACCCAGAAACTTGCCCATGAAAATGAAGAATACCGTCAACCCGGTCAATAAGAGCACGGTTTTTACTCGATTTTCCATCTGCTTACTCCTATAGTGAAAGAAATACGAGGATTTTTCGTTTAGATGGTTACTGCTAAATTTTAAAATTCCTTACGGTTCCTGTCAATAACTTCCGCCGCTCCGGGCTCCGCCCCGGGACCGATAAGATACAGAAAATATTCTTGATTCCCCTTGGGTCCCTTGAGTGGGGAGGGGAAGGCCGGGCTCACCTGAAAACCCAGAGCGGCGGCCACGGCCGCCACCTTGGCCACCGCCTCCTGTTGCCGGATCGGCTCCCGCACCACTCCGCCTTTACCCACCTGGCCCTTGCCCACTTCGAACTGGGGCTTCACCAGGACCAGGATCTCGCCGCCGGGGCGGAGAAACTCCAGCATCCGGGGCAGCACCAGGGTGAGGGAGATAAAGGAGAGGTCCAGGGTAATGAGATCGATGGGCTCGGGGACGGCTTCCCGGGTTAAGTGGCGGAGGTTCCGGCGCTCCAGGGCCACCACCCGGGGGTCGGCCCGCAGGGTGGCGTCGAGCTGGCCGTAGCCCACGTCCACGGCATAGACAATTTTAGCCCCGGCCAGCAAGAGGACCTGGGTGAAGCCGCCGGTGGCGGCCCCGGCGTCCAGGGCGGTCTTGCCGCCTGGGAGCACCCGGAAATGTTCCAGGGCCGCAGCCAGCTTCTCACCGCCCCGGCTGACGAAACGGGGCGCCGGCTTCAGGGTGATGGCCGTCTCCCCGGCCACCAGGGTTCCGGGTTTGACCGCCACTCCGCCCCCCCCAAGCCTGACCCTCCCCGCCAGGATCAAGGCCTGGGCCTGGGTCCGGCTCCGGGCCAGGCCCCTGGTTACCAATAACTGATCCAGACGGGTCTTCACTGGCGGTTGGCGATGGTTCTCTGCTGGTTGGTTAAGATGGACTTCTTTATTAAAGGAAAATCTTAAACCTGACACTAAAAAAGAAATGAAGAGGTATCCACCACCACAATGGTCACCCCCGGGGGGGACTTGAAGATCAATTGCTCGGCGACGGTTTTTTGGCCCAGCCAGCGTTTCCAGGCAGGCAGCCGGCCCGGCTTGCCGATGAGGATGTGGCTGACATGGTATTCCCTGGCAAAATGGAGGATCGTTGCCACGATGTCCTCCCCCTTATAGGGAAAGACCAGGGCCCCCAATTGTTTGGCCAGGGTGAGGCTATCGGCGAGCTGGCGCTGGGTGGCCGCATCGATCACGGTGGATTCCTCCCGGGGGGTCTGGACGTAAACCGCATACCAGTTGGTGCTGAGGCGGCCGGCGAGGCGGGAGCCATAGCGGAGCAGGGCGGCGGGATTGGGGCCGCGGGAGCTGATACAGACCATCACCTGTTCCGGCGCCGCCTCGGGATTTTCCTCCGGCTCGGTGCGGCGCTTGAGGTCAATCTGGGAGGCCAGCTCCCGCAGCGTCAATTCCCGGAGCTGGTCCAGATTGACGCGTTTAAAAAAGTTTTCCAGGGCCACGGCCACCCGCTCCGGAGGATAGATCTTCCCTTCCCGCAGGCGCCGCAGCAAATCCTCCGGGGAGATGTCCACGTTGATAATTTCATCGGCCTCGGCCAACACGGTGTCGGGGATGCGCTCACGGACCTTTACCCCGATGTGGGTCTCCACCAAATCATAGAGGCTTTCGAGATGCTGGATGTTGAGGGTGCTGATGACGTGGATGCCGGCGCGCAACAGGTCCTCCACGTCTTGATAACGTTTGGGGTTCTTGCTTCCCGGGACATTGGAGTGGGCCAGTTCATCCACCAGGGCCACCTCAGGCCGCCGTGCCAGTACCGCATCCAGATCCATCTCCTCCAGGGTGATGCCGCGATACTGAACCTGCCGCCGGGGAACGACCTCCAGACCTTCGAGGAGTTTGGCAATCTCCAGCCGGCCATGGGTCTCCAGCAGCCCCAGCACAATATCAACACCCTCTTCCTTCAGGCGGTGCCCTTCCTGGAGCATCTGCCAGGTCTTCCCGACCCCGGCCCCGTACCCGAGATAGATCTTCAACTTGCCGCGCTGGGCGCGGCGGATCAGGCGCAGGAAACTGAGGGCCTTGTCTTCCGCCATCTTATCCGGTTTCCATGGGCATCTGCCACTGAGTCGTTTAGTTATGCAACCATAAGCTGAGCCATCGCGATCTCGGTTATTCGGTTAATTTATTTAACCGAAAACTGCACTAGTTGACCGGGATGGCGTCCAGGGCCAGATTGAGCCGGAGCACGTTAACCCTGGGCTCTCCGAAGAGGCCCCAATCGGGTCCTTCGCGATATTTGGCGATCAGGCTCCTGATCGTACTTTCCCTCAAATGTCTGGCCTGGGCAATCCGGGGGGCCTGCAGCCTGGCGTTCCCCGGACTGATGTGGGGGTCCAGGCCGCTGCCGGAGGCGGTCACCGCGTCGGCGGGGACCAGGGTTCCGGCCGGCAGGTTATTTTCGGCGCGATACTTCTCCACCCGCTCCTTCACCTGATCGGTGAGCTTCTGGGATAGCGGCCCCAGGTTGCTGCCGCCGGAGCTGGTGCCGTCATAGCCGGTATCGCCGGCGGCCGAGGGCCTCGGGTGGAAATACTGCGCCCCGCTGAAGTTCTGCGCCAGCAAGCGGCTGCCGACGACCTGTCCCTTTACATTTATCAGGGAGCCGTTGGCCTGGCTGGGAAAGGCCACCTGGGCGATGCCCCAGACTACCAGGGGATAGGCGCAGCACAAGATGATCAGCAGGGCCAGCGTGACCAGGGCCGAAACCTTGATTTCTTGAAGCAGTTCTTGGATCTTCATATCTCATTCTCTCTCAGGCCAGGTGCAGAGCGGCGACGATCAAGTCGATGAGCTTGATGCCGATAAACGGCACGATGATACCGCCCAGGCCATAGATCAGCAGATTGCGCCGCAGAATGGCGGCAGCCCCCATGGGGCGGAACTTGATGCCCTTCAGCGCCAGGGGAATCAGGACCATGATGATCAAGGCGTTGAAGATCACCGCACTGAGGATGGCGCTGGCCGGGGAGGCCAGTTTCATAACATTGAAGGGGGCGATTTGCGGGAAGGTCCCCACCAGCATGGCCGGGATGATGGCAAAGTATTTGGCCACGTCGTTGGCGATGCTGAAGGTGGTGAGGGCGCCCCGGGTCATGAGGAGCTGTTTGCCGATTTCCACCACCTCAATGAGCTTGGTGGGGTTCGAGTCCAGGTCCACCATGTTGCCGGCCTCTTTGGCCGCCTGGGTGCCGGTGTTCATGGCCACCCCGACGTCGGCCTGAGCCAGGGCCGGGGCGTCGTTGGTGCCGTCGCCGGTCATGGCCACCAGGTGGCCGGCCGCCTGCTGGCTGCGAATCAGGGCCAGCTTGTCCTCCGGTTTGGCCTGGGCCAGAAAATCGTCCACCCCCGCCTCCTTGGCAATGGCCGCGGCGGTCAGGGGATTGTCGCCGGTAATCATGATAGTGGTGATCCCCATGGCCCGGAAGCGTTTGAAACGGTCCGGCAGGCCACCCTTGACGATATCCTTCAGATGGACCACCCCGTAGACTTTTTCGGAGCTGGCCACCACCAGGGGGGTGCCGCCCAGGAAGCCGATGCGCTTGATCTCGCCATCCACCTCCGGAGGCAGCGGTTTGCCGACAAATTCCTGCACCGCATCCGCGGCGCCCTTGCGGTATTGGTCGCCATTGAGATTGACGCCGCTCATGCGGGTCTTGGCGCTGAAGGGGACAAACACGGCGTTAGCGAACTCGCGCAAATCCCGCCCCCGCAGGCCATATTCCTTGGCCAGCACCACGATGCTGCGTCCCTCCGGGGTTTCATCGGCCAGAGAGGCGAGCTGGGCCATGCTGGCCAGTTCCTGCAGCTCGACCCCCGGGGCGGGGAAGAACTCCACCGCCTGGCGGTTGCCCAGGGTGATGGTGCCGGTCTTGTCCAGCAGGAGCACGTCCACGTCACCGGCGGCCTCGGCGGCCCGGCCGCTCATAGCCAGGACGTTATGCTGCACCAGCCGGTCGATGCCGGCGATGCCGATGGCGCTCAGCAACCCGCCGATGGTGGTGGGGATCAGGCAGACCAGCAGGGAGGCCAGTACCGGAACGGAGAAATCCACCTGGGCATAAGCCCCAAAGGGTTTCAGGGTAATGATGACCACCATAAAGATGATGGTCAGGGCCGCCAATAGGATGGTAAGCGCGATTTCATTGGGGGTCTTCTGGCGGCTGGCGCCCTCAATGAGGGCGATCATCCGGTCCATGAAGCTCTCCCCCGGGTTGGCGGTGACCTCCACCACGATCTCGTCGGAGAGCACCTCGGTGCCGCCGGTGACGGCGCTGCGGTCGCCGCCGGCCTCGCGAATCACCGGGGCCGACTCCCCGGTGATGGCCGATTCATTCACCGTGGCCGCGCCTTCGATAACTTCGCCGTCCGCGGGAATCATTTCGCCGGCCTTAACCACGAAGATATCGCCTTTGCGCAGGGCCTCTGCCGGAATTGGCTCGATGACCCCGTTGGGCAGGCGGCGATTGGCAGTGGTCTGGGTGCGGGCCTGGCGCAGGGTGGCCGCCTGGGCCTTGCCCCGCCCTTCCGCCATGGCCTCCGCAAAGTTGGCGAACAACACCGTGAACCAGAGCCACAAGGCGATTTGCAGGAAGAAGCCCCAAGACCCACCGTGTAAAGGAGTATAGAAGATTTTGGCGGTGGTGACCACCGCCCCTATCATGGCCACGAACATCACCGGATTGCGGACCATCAGGCGGGGAACGAGCTTCCGAAAAGAATCCCCGATCGCCGGTATCAGAATCGTCTTATCAAACAGGGAGCGAGCCTTTACCTGGGCAGCCATAATCAGATCCCTTAAAATAATTTGTGGGAGTTGATCATTATGAAGTGCTCCACAATGGGACCCAGGCTGATGGCCGGAAAGAAGGTCAGAGCCCCCACGATGATGACGGTGCCCACGAGGAGAAGGGTAAAAGTGACGCCGGAAACCGGAAAACTGCCGGCGCTCACCGGGATGGTCTTTTTGGCCGCCAGGGACCCGGCCAGGGCCAGCACCGGCACAATGAGCAGAAAGCGCCCGATGAGAGCAGCCAGCCCCAGGGTCAGGTTGTACCAGGGGCTATTGGCCGACAGACCGGCAAAGGCGCTGCCGTTATTGCCGATACAGGAAGTAAAGGCATAGAGTATTTCGCTGAAGCCGTGGGGGCCGGCATTATTCAAGGCCTTGAGGCCCCATGCGGTGGGGACGGCCAGGGCGGTGAAGCCCAGCAGGGCCGCGATGGGCAACAGGATGGCCAGGGCCGAGACCTGAACGTCAAAGGACTCGATCTTTTTTCCCAGGTATTCCGGAGTGCGGCCCACCATCAGGCCAGCCAGGAAAATGGCCAGCACCACAAAGACCAGCATGCCGAAGAGGCCGGCGCCGTCGCCGCCGAAGATGACCTCGCCCAGTTGGATGTTGAGCATGGGCACCAGCCCGCCCAGGGGCGTGAAGGAGTCGTGCATGGCGTTGACCGCGCCGCAGGAGGCGTCCGTGGTAATCGTGGCACACAGAGTGGAATTAAAGATGCCGAAGCGCACTTCCTTGCCTTCCATGGCGCTGGTGGCGGGATCGAGGCCCAGGGCCGCCAGGCGCGGGTTGCCATAGGATTCCGCCCCCCAGCAGATGAGCACCCCCACCAGGAAGAGGAGAAACATGGCGGCCCACACCGACCAGCCGTGCTTTTGGTTCCTCACCATGCGGCCCAGGTAATAGGTGAGGCCGCTGGGGATCACGAAAATGGATAATAGCTGGATGAAGTTCGACAGCGGCGTCGGGTTCTCGAAGGGATGGGCGTCGTTGGCGTTGGTGAAGCCGCCGCCGTTGGTGCCCAGCAACTTAATGGCCACCTGGGAGGCTATGGGGCCCTGGGGAATCGTCTGGCTCTCCACCTTGACCTCCTCCATCAACGTCTGGCCCTGGGCGTCCTTGACCTCCTGGCCGAGGGCGTCTTTCTTGGCCACCTGGGTGGTGAAAGGTTCGATCACCCGGGCGCTTTGATAAGCCCTGAAATTCTGAATCACCCCCTGGGAAACCAGAAACACCGCAAACACCAGGCAGATGGGCAGCAGCAGGTAAAGGCAGGTGCGGGTCAGGTCGGTCCAGAAGTTTCCCAGGGTGGCCGCCTTATCCCGGGCAAGGCCCCGCACCAGGGCGGCGGCGACGGCGATGCCGGCGGCGGCGGAGAAGAAGTTGTGAGAGACCAGGCCCACCATCTGGGAGAGATAGGACATGGTGGACTCGCCGGGGTAGTTCTGCCAGTTGGTGTTGGTAGTGAAACTGGCGGCGGTATTAAAGGAAAGATCCCCGGCCACCCCGCTGAATCCCTGGGGATTGAGGGGCAGCACCCCTTGCAGCCGCAGGATGAGATAGGTCAGCAGCATGGTGAACAGGCTGAAGATCAGGACGGAGACGGCGTAGCCTTTCCAATCCTGCTCCCTGGTGGGGTCGATCCCGGCCAGGCGATAGATCAGGCGCTCCACCGGCTTTAAGGCCGGATCGAGGAAAGTGCGGCCTGCCGCATCCAGCACCCTCACCAGATAAAGCCCCATGGGCTTGGTGAGGGCCAGCAGGATGACGCTGAAGAGAATTAATTGAGTCCAACCGCTGGCATTCATTACGGCATCTCCGAGTTAGAACTTTTGCGGGCGCAGCAGCACCACAAAAAGATAGATAACCAGGGCAAAGGCCACCAGGCCCACGATCAGGTTTTCCATGTCTTGCCCTCCCTGGCCAGGAAGCCGACATAGACCAGGCAAACCACAAAGAAAAGCAGGGTGATAATTAACCAAACGAGGTCCATGGATTAATTCCCCTTTCATGTTAATAACTCAAGTTTCGCACCAAGTAACTGACTACACCGGCCAGAGGCCCATGCTACCAAGTCCAGGTAGCCTGGGCGTCCCGCCGCTATACTCAATTCAGGGGTGCGAAACCTGAGTAATAAATTATACCAGGCCCCCAGCGTGGTCTGGACCGGCTTAGGCCACCCTGATGGTGAAAGTGAATCTGGTCCCCTTTCCCGGCTGGCTGGCGACCTCGATCCGGCCCCCGTGGGCCACCACGATTTCTTCGGCGATGGTGAGCCCCAACCCGGAGTCCACCTGCTCCTGCCCCGGCACCCGGAAAAATTTCTCGAAGAGGCGCGGCAGGTATTCCGGGGCGATCCCGATGCCGGTATCCTCCACCATGAACTGGACCATATCCTCTGCGCTCCGAGCCGATATTCGCACCGCTCCCCCCCTGGGCGTATATTTGAGGGCGTTGCTGAGGAGGTTATCGAACACCAGCGGAATACGTTGCGGATCGGCGAACACCGCGGGCGCCTCTGCCGGCACCTCAAGGGTCAGGGCGATCCCATGGTCCTTGAAGGCTGGCCTCACTTTCTCGGTCACTTGCAAAAGCAAGGATTCCACATTTACCGTTTGCAGCTGCATCTCAGAGCTACCTGACTCGATGCGGCTAATATCCAGCAAGTCTTCAATGACTCGATAAAGTCGATCGCTATCCTGATGCGCCGCTTCGAGAACCTCCGACTGCTTAACGGACAGGGGGCCGATTTTTTCACTGAGGAGCAGGTGAATCGCCAGACGCACCGAGGTCAGAGGCGTTTTCAACTCATGGGAGACGGTGGAGATCAAACCGTTTTTCACCTCATCCAGGCGGCGCAGACGGGTGACCTCCGTCAACATCAGGGTCACCCCCATCAGTTGCCGTCCTTCATCGAAAATAGGAATGGCCTCAGGAAGGAAAAAATGTTCCTCTTCCTCCATAAAAATCTGGATGGCGGTGTCGTAACCCTTGGGGAGAATGGGACGTTCCTCCTGACAGGCCTTTTGGAAGAGTTGGATAAATTTCTCGTTGCCCACTTCGGCGAGAGTTGCTTCCGGATTCAAGCCGAACAGGCGCCGGGCCACCTCATTGGCCAGTTCGATCTTACCGCGCAGATCGCAGATAGCCACGGCATCGCGGAGGCTGTTGAGGGCGAGCAAGGTCGATTTCTGGGTGCGCAGGAGCTGGGCCCGGTCACTCCGCCGCACCTCCCGCAGGGTCGCCGTCATCTTGTTGAAGGCTTTGGCCAGTTGTCCGATTTCGTCCCGGGAAGGAGCGTTCACCACCAGGTCGAGATTGCCTTTCTGGATTTCGCTCACCGATTGCGTCAGACGGGTTATGGGGCCCCAAATATTCGGCCCCACCGAGACGATGAAGCCCAGCGCCACCAGGATGCCGCTGCTTAACAAGAGCAACATGATGTTTCTGGTATGCACCGCCTTGAGGTGCGCCTGACCATCCGCAGCCACCATGTTATTTAAATTTAACTCCAGGATTTTTTGGGCGGTGTCCCGAAACGCCTGAGAGCGGGGCAACAGGGTACTCCGATAAAGGTCCCGGGGGAGGGCGCCGGAGTTCACTAATTGATAAAAACCCTGTAGTTCCCGGTGGTAGGAGAGCCAGAGTTCCGTTAGCCGGTCCGTCAGTTCTCGCTCGCCCGGGAGGGTCACCTTTCCCTGCTGAAGTTTTAGGTTCCGTTCCAGCTCGCCGATCGCCCCATCATTTTGGCGCTGCAAGTCGGCCGGTTTTTCCCAAAGAGAAACTTCCCCCAGGTAATCGAGGCGCTCGCTGGCGTCTTTCATCTTGTAGCAGGCTTCCACGCTATCGTAGTTTTCCCGCATGATCCGATCGATGACCTTGCTGGATTCACTGAGGGTGTGAAAGGTCACCAGGGCCACCACCGCCAAAATCAAGATAAATCCGCCAAAGACCCAGATCAGTTTGGTCCTGATGCTCATAGCATGCTCCCGAAGAAAAGATAGCAATCTTTAGGTCAGCTGCAATACCAGAATAATCTATCGATATTTGAGGATTATTTCCAATGGAAGTTTTGCCGACAGGGACTTTGGCTTTCAAGATGCCAGGAATGGCAGGGCCTGGGATTGCAAAATGAATAGATGATTAAATACCATATTTCTTGCGGCGCCGCCAGAGGGTGGCGGGATCCAAAGCAAGCACCTGGGCCGCCTCATCAAAGGACCGGGTGGCCGCCAGGACCCGCCGGATATGTCTCTCCTCGATTTCTTCCAGTGACACCAGATCACCCACTTGCGGCTCCGGTTTCGCCGGCGTCAGGTGCAGCGGCAGATGTTCCATGCCGAGATGTTCCCCACTGCCCAGCAGGACGGCGCGTTCCATGGTATTGCGCAATTCCCGCACGTTGCCCGGCCAGCCATAATCCTGGAGCCGGCCCCGGGCCTCGGCGCTGAAGCCCTGGAGGCGGCGATGATTCTGCCTGGCGAAAAAAGCCAGGAGGCGCTCGGCCAGCGGCAGGATATCTTCCCGCCGCTCTCGCAGCGGCGGGACCACGATTTCCACCACGTTTAACCGATAAACCAGATCCTCCCGGAAGCGCCGTTCCTTGACGGCTTCTTCGAGATCCAGGCTGGTGGCGGCAATGATGCGAACGTCGGCCTTGCGGGTCACCAGATCGCCAACCCGCTCGTATTCCTTGTCCTCCAGGACCCGCAGCAGTTTGGGCTGCAACCGCAGCGGCAAATCCCCGATTTCATCGAGAAACAGGGTGCCGCCTTCACAGGCGGCGATGCGCCCCGGATGGTCGCGTAGCGCCCCGGTGAAAGCGCCCTTCACATGCCCGAACAGTTCGCTCTCCAGAAGTTCCGGGGACAGCGACGGGCAGGAAACCATCCCGAAGGTGTTGCCGGCGCGGCGACTCCAGGAATGGATGGCCCGCGCCAGGACCGTCTTGCCGGTGCCGCTCTCCCCGCGGATCAAGATGGTGGCGGCGCTGTCCGCCACCTTGTGGGCCATCTCCAGGGTCCGCTGCATCGCCGGGTTGCAGCTGGCCAGGTCGGCTTCCGGCGCCACCTGGTTCAAAGCCTCTTGCAACGACGCCACCTTCTGTTCCAGGGCCCGCACCTCGGCAACCTTGCGGGTCAAGGCGGCCACCTGGTCATAAGTAAAGGGCTTGGGCAGGTAATCGAAGGCCCCCCGGCGCATGGCCTCCACCGCGGTGTCGATGGAGGCATAGGCGGTAATCACCACGATCTTCACCCAGGGACAGGCGGCCAGTAAGGCCGGCAACAGCGACATGCCGGATTCCGTTCCCAGACGCAGATCCACCAGCGCCAGGTCAAAGAACCGGCGGTTCGCTTCGCTCAAGGCGTCCCGGGCGTTACTCACCGCCACCACCGGATGACCCTCGGCTTCCAAAGAAATGGTCAGGGTTTTCCGGATGTTAGGCTCATCATCCACCACCAGGATGGCAAGTCGGGGCAGCACATCCATGAAAGGCCTCCCCTTAGGCTCGTCCGCTAATCACGGTTTTCGCTTTTTTTATATTTTTTATAAGGGTAAACCAAGTTGCCGCCAAAGAAAGATTTTTCAGGTGCTGGTGTTCGAACAATTATTCCTTCTCCCGGGGGGCGGCCGCAGCGGCGGCTGAAAAACAAAAAGGGCGGGGATTCTTTGTCCCTGCCCTTTCAGCGGCGACTAACACCTTAAACTCTCCGGTTCAGTTGAACGTGCCCCAGACCACCTTTTTCGGTTCGGCCGGCTGCCCCAGGGCGCTTAAGGCCCCTTTTAGGATGCCGTCAGCGTCCAGACCGTATTTCCGCCGCAAGATCTCCGGGGCGCCATGCTCCACGAAGGTATCCGGGATGCCCAGGCGCTTCACCGTCACCATCAACTCCCGGTCGGCCAGCAATTCCAGGATGGCGCTGCCGAAGCCGCCGGCCAGAACGTTTTCCTCCACCGTGAGCACCCGGCCGTGTTTGGCCGCCAGGGACAGGATCAGGTTCTCATCCAGGGGCTTGACAAAGCGGGCGTTCACCACGGTGGCGCTGAATCCATGTTCCGCGAGGCGCGCCGCCGCCGCCAGGGCAGGATAGACCGAGGCCCCCAGGGCCAGGATAAGCAGGTCGTTCCCTTCCCGCAAGACCTCGCCCTTGCCCAGGGGGATCTTCTTAAGGGTGGAGGAGAAGGCCACCCCCACCCCCGTGCCCCGGGGATAGCGCAGGGCCACGGGCCCGGGATGCTCCATCGCGGTGTACATCATGTCCCGCATTTCGTTTTCGTCTTTGGGGGCCATCAGCACCAGGTTGGGCAGATGGCGGAGAAATGAGAGATCGAAGAGCCCCTGGTGGGTTTCGCCGTCTTCGCCCACGATACCGCCCCGGTCCATGGCCAGAACCACCGGCAGGTTTTGCAGGCAGACGTCGTGGAGCACCTGGTCGTAGGCCCGCTGCATAAAGGTGGAGTAGATGGCGCACACCGGCTTAACGCCCTCCAGGGCCAGCCCCGCGGCGAAGGTTACCGCGTGCTGTTCACAAATGCCCACATCGAAAAACCGTTCCGGGAAGCGCTGGCGGAAATCCACCAGGCCGGTGCCATCGGGCATAGCCGCGGTGATGGCCACGATCCTGGGGTTTCTCTCGGCCAGGCGCACCAGGGTGTCGCCAAAGACTTCGGTGTAGGACGGCACCTCGCCGACGCTCTTCTTGACCACGCCCGTGTCGGGGTCGAAGCGGCCCAGGCCGTGAAAGCCGGTGGGGTCCGATTCCGCCGGCTCATAGCCCTTGCCCTTCGTGGTGAGGACGTGCACCAGAATGGGGCCCCGCAGCTTCTTGACGTTTTGCAGGACTTCGATGAGGTGATCCAGGCGGTGCCCTTTCACCGGCCCTAAGTAGGTGAATTTGAGGGACTCGAAGAGCATACCCGGGGTGAAGAGGGCCTTTAAAGACCCCTCGCTCTTTTTGGCCCAGACCAGCAGGTCGTCGCCGATGGCGGGCAGAGATTCCAGCAGGTTCTTCACCTGGTTCCTCAAGAAGACCATGGCGGGGCGGGTGAGCTGGCGGCTGAAAAAGGACGACAGGGCCCCGACGTTGGGGGAGATGGACATGCCGTTGTCGTTTAAGATGACGATGAGGTCCTTGTTCAGGTCGCCGGCGTGGTTCAGACCTTCGAAGGCCATGCCCGCGGTCATGGCCCCGTCACCGATCACCGCGACGATCCGTTTCTGTTCCCGCTTCAGGCAACGGGCCGAGGCCATGCCCAAGGCGGCAGAGATGGACGTGGCGCAGTGGCCGGTGTCCAAGGCGTCGTAGGGGCTCTCGCTACGCTTGGGAAAGCCGCTGACACCCCCGAACTGCCTCAGGGTCTGGAAACGGTCCCGGCGCCCGGTGAGGAGTTTGTGGGCATAGGCCTGATGGCCCACGTCCCAGATGATCTTATCCCGGGGGCTGTCGAAGACGTAGTGCAGGGCGATGGTGAGTTCCACCACCCCCAGGCTGGGGGCCAGGTGCCCGCCGGTCCTGGCCACGGTGGCGATGATCTCCTCCCGAATTTCCTGGGCCAGTTGCGGCAGCAACTCCGGGGGCAGTTTCTTCAAGTCCCGGGGATTATTGACGGCGTCCAGTAATCGGCGGGGGCTGCCTTCCGGCAGCGTTTCCGGGCGATTATCCATGTGACTGTAATCCTCCCCTTAATCTATGCAGTGTAGCAGAAAACGCCAGGCAAATCATGTTATTTATTATGATGTCCGCGGGGGACCCTTGATTAATTTGACTCAGGAGCGGCGCACCAGCAGATAGCGGGCCAGTTCCCGCAAGGGCGCCGCCCGTTCCTTAAAGGGCTCCAGTTCGGCCAGAGCTTCCTGCACCAGGTGCCCGGCCCACTGGCGAGAGGCCTCCAAACCCAGGAGGGCGGGGTAGGTGGCCTTTTGCCTCTTCTCGTCCATGCCCGGGGCCTTACCCATTTCGGCGGCCTCCCCTTCCACGTCCAGCAGGTCGTCGGTGATCTGGAAGGCCAGACCGAACCGCTCCCCGTAAGCGGTGAGGGCGGCCACCTGGCGGCGGCTGCCGCCCCCAGCCAGGGCCCCGGCCCGGGTGGCCGCGGTGAGCAAGGCGCCGGTCTTGAGACGGTGCACGATCTCCAACTCCTTCAAGGTGATCCGGCGGCCTTCGGCCATCAGGTCCAACATCTGGCCGCCCACCATGCCCCGGTAACCCGCCGCCTCGCTCAACAACTCCTGGACCTCCAGCAGCATCGCCTCCCGCCCCTGGAAGCGGGGCGCCGCGGCAGCCAGGGTATAGAAGGCCTCGGTGAGCAAGCCGTCCCCCGCCAGAATGGCGGTAGCTTCGTCGAACTGCTTGTGGCAGGTGGGCTGCCCCCGGCGCAGGTCATCGTCGTCCATGGCCGGCAGATCATCGTGAATCAGGGAGTAAGTGTGGATCATCTCCAGGGCGCAGGCCAGCGGCAAGGCCTCCTCTTGGCCGCCGCCCACCGCCTCCGCCGCCGCCAGGCAGAGGATGGGCCGCAGCCTTTTGCCGCCCGCAAACAGGCTGTAATGCATGGCCTGGACCACCCGAAAGGCCGGACCCCGCACCGCCGGGAGCCAGGCCGCCAGGGCCCGGTTGACCAGACTGCGCCTCTCTTCCAAATATGCCTTGAGGTCCAAGTCAATTCCTCAATATGCTTTCATATTATCAAATCACCCAAATTCGGGCGGGACTTATTAATGGGAGAATTATGGGGTCCCTTATTATACCCTCTCCCCCGATGGGGGAGAGGGTAGGGTGAGGGGGAATTTAATCTCTTTTCCGCTCCCATTATCCCCTAAGAGTTCTCCCCTTCCTCCTCCGGGAAAGGCCGGGTGAAGAAGCGGCCGGCATCATCTTTCAAGAGCAGCTCCACCCGGCGCTCTACTTCATCCAGCTTCTGGTGGCAGGCCCGCACCAGGCCCACCCCCTCCGCGAAGGACTGCATGGCCTGCTCCAGCGGCAGCTCGCCATGCTCCAGGGAATCCAACACCTCTTCCAGGCGCTTGAGCAGCGCCTCGAAACTCTGGTCGGCCGATTTTTTTTCTTTAGCCATGGCTGTGGATAGTTCCCAGTTCCCAGTTTTTAGTCTTTAGTCTTTAGTCTTTAGTCTTTAAGTCTTTAAGTCTTTAAGTCTTTAAGTCTTTAAGTCTTTAGTCTTCGGTTTTGGTCGTTCCCAAGCTCCTGCTTAGGAATAAAAATTTAACTCAAGCTCTGCTTGTTAACAACTCATAATAAATCAACTAATTTTGAATTATTCGTTATCAAATCATCACAATACTCTCTTATCTTCTTCAATTCTTCCTTTTTATTTGCTTTTTTATAATTATATTCCCTTAATTTATTTAGTAATCTCAAACCTAAATTCTCTAATTCTCCTATAATTATATCTTGTTCTCGTCTTCTTTCATCTGATATTTTATATTTTATTATAATCTTAATCACTGCTGTCCGGTAGAAATTACTTGAGATAGCAAGTAAAACAGCCCCAAAACAGCCAATCAATGCTATAATGGGTTTGGCAAAAATCTAAACATTGAAAGGAGTTATGGGGCTTATGGCACATTGT
>Ga0208937_1000577_pt1 | contig 26031 bp, 25 predicted proteins | sample June2015DPH_11_5_FD_184705 | JGI IMG/M metagenome (GOLD analysis project Ga0208937, IMG submission 184705) | Peatland microbial communities from SPRUCE experiment site at the Marcell Experimental Forest, Minnesota, USA - June2015DPH_11_40... | ecosystem: Environmental > Terrestrial > Soil >...
TCGACCGTCTGCAGGTAGTACTCGGCGGCAAGGTCCATGACCGCCAGGTATTCGTCATAGAATTCCCGGTGCTTCTGTGCCGAGTCGCCGTCGCCGCGCACGAGATGCTGGAACAGCTCCCGGTGCGCCTCGATGTGCCGGTCAAGATTCATGCTGACGAAGCCGTTGAGCTGCAGGAAGCCCGGATAGACGTCGCGCATGAAGCCGGGATTGGGAAACGGCACCTTGGTGATGACATTGCGGCGGAACCAATCGATGCCGCGGCGCTCGGCCAGCGTATTGACGACAGTCGGATTGATCCGGGTGTCGATCGGTCCGCCCATCAACACCATGGAAACCGGCACATACGGATCCTCGTCCGCCTCCATCAGCGCGGCGGCAGCCATGACGGGCACCGCTGGCTGGCATACCGCAATCACATGGGTGTCGCCGCCGAGCGCGTGCAGCATCGAGATCACATAGTCGATGTAATCGTCGAGATCGAAGCTGCCCTCCGACATCGGCACCATGCGCGCATCGCTCCAATCGGTGACGTAGACGTCGTGATTGGGCAGAAACGCTTCGACCGTGCCGCGCAGCAGCGTCGCGTAATGGCCGGACATCGGCGCGATGATCAGCAGTCGCGGCTGCGGCCGGCGCGGCCGGTGCTCGAAAACGCGTTCGAAGTGAATAAGGCGGCAGAACGGTCGTTCCCATGCGGTCGAGATATGCACCGGCACCTGCTGGCCGCCGACCGATGTCGACGAGATCCGCCATTCCGGCCTGCCGTAGCGGCGCGTCGAGCGCTCGAACATCTCGCAGGCAGCGGCGACCGATTTTCCGAAGGTCGTGTAGTACAGCGGATTGGCCGGGTTCTTGAAAAACAACCGCGTGGCGTCGGCCCACGCCCGCGACGGATTGAGCGCCACATGGCTCATCTCGTAGAGCCAATACAACGGCGTCGACAGCAATAAGCCGTTGCCGGGCACGCTAGGCGCGCCGCCGAATTCTCCGATGGCCATGGATGATCCTTGCCCGGCTCGCTGCAGTGCAGCATTGTGACGCTGGGGTGTCATGCCGTCAATATAAAAGCAATTCTTCAATTCTTTACGTATGAGACGCAACGATTTCCCGCCCCGTCGGTGGCGTAGTGCGGCTATTCGCCCGTCTGCATCAAGGAGCCGTGGCGGCGGGCGCTCTGTAAGAGCTTGAGGAAGCCGAACGTCCCACCGGCAAAGAACAGGACGTTGAGCCCCAGCGCATCGATCATCAGGTCGGGGTGAAAGGTGTGCTCGATCAGGAGCGCGCGCATCCCCTCGAACACGTAGGTCGGTGGTAATACCCATGCCAAAGGCTGCAGCCAGACCGGCAGCGTCGTCACCGGGTAGTAGACGCAGGTCAGCGGCATGAACAGGAACATGATCGACCAGGCGAAGCTCTCGGCGCCGAGGCCGTTGCGCAGCACCAGGCCGGACACGAAAATTCCAACCGCCCAGCTGGTCAGCATCAAGTTGATGAAGAACGCCACCAGCGCCAAGCCCAGCCCGTAAAGATTGAAGCCGAAGAAAAGAAACGCGAGCAGCGTGACCGGGATCACGCCGATCAACAGCCGCACCATGCTCATCACCATCAGCGCGATGATGAACTCGAAAGGCCGCAGTGGGCTCATCATCAGATTACCGATGTTGCGCGACCACATTTCCTCGAGGAACGAGATCGAGAAGCCGAGCTGGCCGCGGAACAGGATGTCCCAGAGCAAGACTGCGCCGATCAGGGTGCCGGCGGCACGCGCAAAAAACCCGGCATTCTGCACCACGTAAAACTGCAGAAAGCCCCAGGTGATCATCTGCACCATCGGCCAGTAGACGAGTTCGACCAGCCGCGGCCAGGACGAGCGGAGGAGGTACCAATACCGCAGCATCATCGCCGCGACGCGCCGCGGCGAGAAGGCGAACGCGCTCTCGGTACGCGTGGTCATTGCGCCGCCTCGCGTGCTTCGCCGCCGCCGCGCGCCACGTCGAGAAACACCTCCTCCAGCGTGCGACGGCCGTAGCGCGCCAGCAACCGGGTCGGCGTGTCGTCGTCCTCGATGCGGCCGCGCTTCATGATGATGACGCGCTCGCACAGCCGTTCGACCTCGGCCATGTTGTGCGAGGCCAGCAGCACCGTGGCGTGGCGGTCGCGCCGGTAACGGTCGAGGTGGCCCCGCACCCAGTCGGCGGTATCGGGATCGAGCGAAGCCGTGGGTTCGTCGAGCAGCAGCAAGTCCGGGGCGTTGATCAGCGACTTCGCCAGCGACACCCGGGTCTTCTGCCCGGCCGATAGCTTGCCGGTCGGGCGGTCGAGCAGATCGGTCAGATCGAGCGCCCCGGCGAGTTCGGCGATACGGTCGGCAAGGTCGGCCACGCCATAAAGCATGCCGAACACCGTCAGATTTTGCCGGACCGTGAGCCGCATCGGCATCTCGACATAGGGGCTCTCGAAATTCATCCGCTGCAGGACGCGATAGCGCTGCCGCGGCATCTGCGCGCCAAGCACCGTGACGCGGCCGGAGGTCGGGGTGGTCAGCCCCATGATCATGGCAATCGTGGTGGTCTTGCCGGCACCGTTGCCGCCGAGAAGCCCGGTGATCGAGCCGCGCGCGATCGAAAACGACACGGCATCGACCGCCGGCACGTTCTTGTAGATCTTGACGAGGCGCTCGACGTCTATGGCGGGTGAGGCGGGCATGACCGGCGAAGATGTGGCGTGCGCCGACGATCGAGGCAAGAGGAGAGGCGCACAGCGCGGCCGGCAGCAGAGGCTGCGCGCTACTGGCCGGGATCCTCGGTCCGCTGGCGGTCGGCCCGCAGCGCGTCGGGATGCGGCATGGCGATGACGTTATAGCCGGAATCGACGAAATGGATTTCGCCGGTGACGCCGGTCGAGAGGTCGGACAGCAGATAAAGCCCGGCGCCGCCGAGCTCCTCCAGCGTCACGCCGCGATGCAGCGGTGAATGCCGCTGCTGGAAGGCAAACATGTAACGCGCGTCGCCGATGCCGGCGCCGGCCAGCGTCCGGATCGGCCCGGACGAGATCGCGTTGACGCGGACGGCGCGCGGACCGAAGTCCACCGCCAGATAGCGCACCGACGCTTCCAGCGCCGCCTTGGCCGGGCCCATGGCGTTGTAGTTCGGCATCACGCGCTCGCCGCCGTTATAGGTCAGGGTCAGCATCGCGCCGCCGTTCGGCATCAGCGCAGCCGCGCGCTTCGCCGCCTCGGTAAAGGCGAAGCACGAGATCAGCATGGTGCGCAGAAAATTGTCGCGGGTGGTTTCGGCGTAGCGGCCGGTGAGCTGCGACTTGTCGGAGAAGGCCACGGCGTGGACGAGGAAATCAAGCGTCCCCCAGGTCCGCTCGAGCTCGGCGAAAACGGCATCGACCGAGGCGATGTCCTCGACGTCGCACGGCAGCACCAGATCGGCATTGACCAACGCCGCCAGCGGTTTGACGCGCTTGGCGAGCGCGTCGCCCTGGTAGGTGAAGGCGAGCTTGGCCTCGTGCGCCGCGAGCGTCCTGGCGATGCCCCAGGCGATCGAGTGATCGTTGGCGACCCCCATGATCAGCCCGCGCTTGCCGTGCATCAACCCCTGCATGCGTCAATCCTTTTTGTCGTCATTTCCTGCCGAACTGACGGGCCCGGCTCGAAGTGGCCGGTCCATCGGCGGCGCCCGGCGTTGACGGAGAGAGAAATCACGCATCCAGCCGCTTGAACACGAGGCAGGCGTTGGTGCCGCCGAAGCCGAAGGAATTCGACAACACGCAGCCGAGCGTCACGCCGTCGCGGCGTTCGCGCACGATCGGCATGTCGGCAAAGGCGGGGTCGAGGTTCTCGATGTTCGCGCTCTCGCAGATGAAGCCGTTGTTCATCATCAACAAGGAATAGATCGCCTCGTGCACGCCGGTGGCACCTTGCGAGTGTCCGGTGAGCGACTTGGTCGCCGCGATCGGCGGGCATTTGTCGCCGGCGCCGAACACTTCGCGGATGGCCTCGATCTCCCTGAGATCGCCGATCGGCGTCGAGGTGGCGTGCGGATTGATATAGTCGATCGGCGGCTTGATGTGCTGCAGCGCCATGCGCATGCAGCGGGCGGCGCCTTCGCCCGACGGCGCCACCATGTCGACGCCGTCGGAGGTCGCGCCGTAGCCGGCGATCTCGCCATAGATCCTGGCGCCGCGCGCCTTGGCGCGCTCGGATTCTTCGAGCACCAGCACGCCGGCGCCGGCGCTGATGACGAAGCCGTCGCGATCGGCGTCGTAGGCGCGCGAGGCTTTGGCGGGGGTGTCGTTGTATTTCGACGACAGCGCGCCCATGGCGTCAAACAGCACAGTCAAGGTCCAGTCGAGCTCTTCGCAGCCGCCGGCGAAGATGATGTCCTGTTTGCCGGCCTGAATGATCTCGTAGGCATTGCCGATGCAATGGTTTGAGGTCGCGCAGGCCGACGAGATCGAATAGCTCAAGCCCTTGATCTTGAACCAGGTCGCCAACGTCGCCGATGCAGACGACGACATCGCCTTCGGTACTGCGAACGGCCCGACGCGCTTCGGCCCCTTGCTGCGCGCAATGTCGGCCGCCTCGACGATGGCGCGCGTCGACGGCCCGCCCGAGCCCATGACGATGCCGGTGCGTTCGTTCGAGACCTCGGTCGCGTCGAGCCCGGCATCGCGGATCGCCTGCTCCATGGCGACATGGTTCCAGGCGGTGCCGCCGCCGAGAAAGCGCATGGCGCGGCGGTCGACCGACTCACTGGGATCGAGGGTGGGCGCGCCGTGCACCTGAGAGCGGAAGCCGAGCTCGGCATATTTGTCGGCGCGCACGATGCCCGATTTCGCTTCGCGCAGCGAAGCCAGCACTTCCTGCGTGTTGTTGCCGATGGACGAGACGATGCCCATTCCGGTGACGACCACCCGCCTCATCTTGCCTCGTCAGCCTCTTTCGTCAGATGCGGCCAGTTACCTGACTTGCTTGAGCATGATCTTTGCCGAAAAGCGGTAGCCGCCTTTCGGCATCATGCGCCGGCTCCGCTCGCCTGCGGCGCCGCGTCGTGGAACAACCCGACCTTGAGATCGAGCGCACGATAGATCACCGAGCCATCGGCGGAGAGCCAGCCGTCGGCGATGCCGAGCACCAGCTTCGAGCGCATCACGCGCTTGATGTCGACGCCGTACACCACCTTTTTCATGGTCGGCAGCACCTGGCCCGACATCTTGATCTCGCCGATGCCGAGCGCGCGACCCCTACCGGACGAGCCGAGCCAGCCGAGAAAGAAGCCGAGCAACTGCCACAGCGCATCGAGGCCGAGGCAGCCCGGCATCACCGGATCGCCTTTGAAATGGCAGGGGAAGAACCACAGGTCGGGCTTCAATTCGAGCACCGCGCGCACCAGCCCCTTGCCGTATTCGCCGCCAACCTCCGCGATCTCGGAAATGCGGTCGAACATCAGCATGGGAGGTAGCGGCAGTTGCGGCCCTTGGGTGAAAAGCTCGCCCCGCCCGCAAGCCAGTAAGTCCTCATAGTCGAAGTTGGAACGGCGTTCCTGCATTCTCCGGTCCCATGTTTGCGCCGGGGGCTGGCTAGTCGCGTGCATCCCTAACATATGGGAACACCGCGGCAAAGCTGCCTGCCGCGCTGCTCTGCCACGGCGCGAACGCCGCTCTGCGGCTGATCGCCTTGGGTGTTGCGGCGGATGCGCCGGCTCGTGTATAATAATTTCACTTGCAACAATTCCGCTCGGCCCGGTATCGGGCCGCAAGGCATGGCAATGACCCAGTCGCGTCCTTTCGTTCCCGGCACGGCCACGCTCACGGCGCCACTCGTCCAACCGCGCCCGCCGGCCACCTTTACCGACCTCAACGGCTGTCCGTGGCACGACGTCAAGGCGAAGCTGCGCGAGGTCGGGCTGCGGCCGACGCGGCAGCGCATGGCGCTGGGTTGGATTCTGTTCGCCAAGGGCGACCGGCATGTGACGGCGGAAATGCTGTACGAAGAAGCCAACCACGCCAAGGTGCCGGTGTCGCTCGCCACCGTCTACAACACGCTGCACCAGTTCACCGAGGTCGGCTTGCTGCGTCAGGTCGCCATCGAAGGCTCGAAAGCCTATTTCGACACCAACAATTCCCAGCATCACCACTTTTTCATCGAGGACAAAAACGATCTCATCGACATTCCCTCGTCCGAGGTGGCGGTCGGCAAGGCGCCGACGCCGCCGGAGGGTTACGAGATCGCCCGTATCGACGTGGTGGTGCGGCTGCGGCGCAAGCGGGGCTAACTTCTCATCCTCCCCCGCGCAGCGGGGGAGGATGAAGCTACTCGACCTTCTCGTCCGGATAGACGCCCCAAAGCCGCTGCTGTTCGATCCAGCCGTCGAAGCCGTCGCCGCTGAGCCGGCACCAGCTGCCGTTGCAATGCTTGATCGATCCGAGCACTCCGGACTGCAAACGGGCGAGCACCGCGCTTTCGGCATCGGGCTTGGCATGCAGCGGCGTCAGATCGGTCTTTGATTTCAGCTGCACCGCTGCCATGCGCTTGCCTGACAACAGCGAGTGATAGACCCAGCCCTCAGAGCCGTCGGAGTCGCGGATGCGCCGCCAATTCTCAAATTCCGCGATGATTTCGACGGGCCAGCCGACGCGGGTGTAGATCCAGGAGACGTCGTGATCCTTGTCCGGCCCGCCGCGCACATTGACGCGATCCACCTTGAGGCTGACGAAGCGCGGCACCGGCAGCCCGCTCGGCGCGGTGTCGCCGCCCGCCTGCGCCGCCGCCGTGAGCGTGAGCGTGAAGATGGCCGTCATGGCGGCCCTTGCCCAAACGATCATGAACCTGCCATGCCGCACTGCCATGGCGACACACCCGGATGCCTCAGCGAAGCGCGATGACGCCGGGAACCCGGCGCGCTTTGTCGGAACGCAGCCATCTGGTAGAGAGGATTGATGTACCGCCCCCCGAAGTCTCAGTGTCGGCGAGGGCGGTTAACGAGACCTGAACAGGCGGATGCGGCAAAGGGGCCGGTGCCGCCGGCGACGAGAGCATGATCCGGAACGGTACAAACCGGTTTAGGTCATGCTTCACGTGAGAGTTGAGCGCGCACGGGGCAGCGAATGGCATCGGGTAAAAAACCGCTGGTCGTGGTCACCCGCAAATTGCCGGACAGCGTCGAAAAGCGCATGTGCGAGTTGTTCGACACGCGGCTCAATCCCAGCGACAAGCCGATGAGCCAGGCCGATCTGGTCGAGGCGGTCAAGGTCGCCGACGTCATCGTGCCGACGGTCACCGATCAGATCGACCGCTCCGTGCTGAGCCATTCCGGCGAGCAGTTGCGGCTGATCGCCAATTTCGGCAACGGCGTCGACAACATCGACGTCGCCACCGCGCTGCAGCGCGGCATCACCGTGACCAATACGCCGGGCGTGCTCACCGAGGACACCGCAGACATGACCATGGCGCTTATTCTCGCCGTGCCGCGGCGGTTGGCCGAAGGCGCCCAGGTGCTCCTCGGCGACAAGGATTGGACCGGCTGGACCCCGACCTGGATGCTCGGCCATCGCATCTGGGGAAAACGGCTCGGCATCGTCGGCATGGGCCGCATCGGCCAAGCCGTCGCCCGCCGCGCCAAGGCCTTCGGGCTGCAGATCCACTACCACAATCGCCGCCGCGTCGCGCCGCGCATCGAGCAGGAGCTCAGTGCCACCTACTGGGAGAGCCTCGACCAGATGCTGGTGCGCATGGACATCATCTCGGTCAATTGTCCGCACACGCCGGCGACCTATCACCTGCTCTCGGCGCGCCGCTTAAAGCTGGTCCGCCCCGAGGCCTATATCGTCAACACCGCGCGCGGCGAGGTGATCGACGAGAACGCATTGGCGCGGCTGATCGAGTCGGGCGAGATCGCCGGTGCCGGCCTCGACGTGTTCGAGCACGAGCCGGCGGTCAATCCCAAGCTCGTCAAGCTGGCGCGCGCTGGCAAGGTCGTTCTGCTGCCGCATCTCGGCTCGGCGACGCTGGAAGGCCGCGTCGACATGGGCGAGAAGGTCATCATCAACATCAGGACTTTCATGGACGGCCACCGCCCGCCCGACCGCGTGCTGCCGTCGATGTTGTAATCGCGCTCCTCACCGGGAGAGGTCGCCGCGCCGAAAAGTGCGACGGGTGAGGGGTTGCCATGATCTCGTCATGCCCGGGCTTGGCAGTGCCCTAATTTTGAGGTCGCAGGCTTCACGATAGGGGCTGCTACAAATGGAGTTATTCATCTTCGCCCGCTTCCATGCTCGCGAGCGTCGTGAACAAGAGGTCGCGGCGGCGCTTACCGAGCAGGTCCTGGTGACGCGTGCCGAGTCTGGATGCCTCGCAATTGCGGCCTATCGTTCGGTGCGTAATCCGCGGCTATTTTGGATTCACTCCCGCTGGACTGATGAACCCACGTTCCAGATTCATGCCTATCTGCCGAATACCGTGCGCTTCGTGGAGCGCATGGAGGCGCTGATCGATCATCCATTCGACGCAACACGGGCAGCGCAGATTTAGCTGGCGTGCCGAGATGGAGCGAAACGAACTCCGGGGGACAAGCCTCGTCGCCGATCCGGAATTTCGCTGCCGCTCAATCCGGGCCACTTGCTCGCGGCGGATGCAGGTGGCGGGGCTGGTAGATGCCAAGGCGCGCCCCACTGGGCAATGCGATATGGGTGGCGAGGCCCCAGCTCTGGTCCGTGACCGGCTCAGCTTCTATCTGCTGCTCGCGGAGGCGGCCGAGCAATGTCTGTATATCGTCGCACATGAGGTAGAGCTCGGCAGACGTCGCGCCCTCCGGTTCTCCCGGATGGAAGGCCATTTCCGTGGGCGGGAGGCCGGAAATTAGCCAGCCACCGCCGGCATCAATGGTCGGAAGGCCGAGGACATCGCGAACAAATGCACGATCCGCTTCAGCATTTCGGCTGAAGATCACAATGTGCGCACCGGATAGCATAGACGATCTCCCCTGATGCTTGGTGCACCATTAGAAGGCCGCGCCAGACAGACAAGGCGCAAGGCTTCGTGGCAGCCCGTAGGATCGGTGGAGCAAAGCGCTTCGCTCAACCCATCCTACGAGTCACTGGTCATGAGACATCTCTTGACATATGTCCCCTCTTCCGTTACATCAGTACGAATCTTGCCCACCAAAGGACGTCGGCCGGGTGACGCCGGCCGATGGGGCAAGAGCGGTTCCCGCGGGCAGGGGCTCGTCACCTCCGCTCCCGGGCGGCTAACGGGAAAACGCCCGGCCGGCATGATGACCGGTCTGCGACTTTGTCGCTGGACTGGGATAGGGGACGGCGGGTAACGCCCGCCGACAACCGCGTCCCAGGAAGCGCGTTCTGGAGCTGAGCGGCGGCGTTGGTTCGCGGCCGCAAGTACCGCGGTGGAACGCCATCAGGCGAGCGCGCCGCGTTAAGGCGCGAGCCGCGCCCGTATGGCGCGGACCATCGGAAGACATGCGCCTGGCGGCGTTCTGCTTCCTTTTTATTTTTTGTTGTAGCCCGGGTTGAACCAACGGGTCCGGCCCGAAGTGGCCGGCCCGATGACAGGCTCCGTGAAACCCGGGGAGGTATTCGCAGAGCATGATCGAGCCAAAAACCGGTCCCACCGCCGGTTCAGGCGTGACGCGATGATGCTCAGCGGAGTTGTTCGGCGCGTTGTACGGCATGCCTCGGGCACGCATCGCGTCGCGAGAATGAGATTCTATTTTACCTCTCCCCGCACGCGGGGAGAGGTCGACTTTCGAGCAATGCGAGAAAGTCGGGTGAGGGGGCCTCTCCTCGATTCTCAGCCAAGCGGCAACGCCCCTCACCCCACCCTCTCCCCGCACGCGGGGAGAGGGTGCGCGCGCAGCGCGCCGCCATCATTTGCACGGACACACCTGCTCGTATCTAATTTGCGCTATGGAAAAACGTTTCGTCCGCAAGCTAGCCGCATTCGCATTCATCGGCCTCATCGCACTACCGCTGCTGGCGCGCGCAGACGGCCGCTTGGATACGGCGATTGGCCAGGCGAAGCCCGTCACCGCCGCGCACGGCATGGTGGTGGCGCAGGAGGCGATGGCCGCGCGGATCGGCGCCGGCATTCTGGAAAAGGGCGGCAATGCGGTCGACGCTGCGGTCGCGGTCGGCTTCGCCATGGCCGTGACCTATCCGCGCGCCGGCAATATCGGCGGCGGCGGCTTTATGGTCATTCATCGCGCCGGCGCCGCCAACGGCGGCGACACCACCATCGATTATCGCGAGACCGCGCCGGCGGCGATCACGGAAAAATCCTTCCTCGACGCGCAGGGCAACGCCGATCCGCAAAAATCCCGCGAGTCCGCGCTCGCCATCGGCGTGCCGGGCACGGTCGCAGGCCTGGCGCTAGCGGCGGAAAAATACGGCTCCGGCCGTTTCACGCTGGCCGATTTGATGCAGCCGGCGATCGCGCTGGCGCGCGACGGAATTGCGGTGGCCGACGACACCGCCGATTCGCTGCCCCACGACCGACCGCGGCTCCTGCGCTGGCCGTCCTCGGCGCAGATCTTTCTGAAAGCCGACGGCGCTCCGCTCGCGCCCGGCGACCGGCTCCTGCAGCCGGACCTCGCCAACACGCTTGAAACAATCGCCAAAGACGGGCCGCGCGCGTTCTATCAAGGTCCGATCGCGCAAAAACTCGCCGCCGCCGTACAAGCCGCCGGCGGCGTGATGACCGTCGACGACCTCAAGGATTATCGCGCGATCGAGCGGCCGCCGATGCGCGGCACTTATCGTGGCTACGACATCGTCTCGATGGCGCCGCCGTCATCGGGCGGCATCGCGCTCCTCGAGATGCTCAACATCCTCGAGGGCTACGACTTGGCGCACGAAGCCGAGGCGCAGACGCTGTTTCTGATGATCGAGGCGATGAAGCGCGCCTACGCCGATCGCGCCTGGTTCCTCGGCGATCCCGATATGGTGCAGATGCCGGTCGAGCGCCTGATTTCGAAGAGCTACGCCGACAAATGGCGCGCCACCATCGACCCCGCGCGCGCCACGCCGGCGATCGAGATCCATCCCGGCGGCACGGTCACGGCGGAAGGCCGCAACACCACGCATTTCTCCATCGTCGACCGTTTCGGCAACGCCGTGTCCAACACCTATACGCTCAACTTCGGCTATGGCGTCGGGCTGGTCGCCGCCGGCACCGGCGTGCTGCTCAACAACGAGCTCGACGATTTCGCCGCCAAGCCGAACACGCCGAATGCCTACGGCCTGCTCGGCTTCAAAGCCAACGCGCCGGGCCCCGGCAAGCGGCCGCTGTCGTCGATGACGCCGACGATCGTGCTCAAGGACGGCAAGCCGTTCCTGATTACCGGTTCGCCGGGCGGCAGCCTCATCATCACCGCGGTGCTGCAGATCGTGGTCGACGTGATCGACCGCGGCTTCGATATCGCCAGCGCGGTGTCGGCGCCGCGCGTGCACGATCAATGGATGCCCGACAAGGTGTTCGCCGAGTCGGGGCTCGCCGATAATCTTATCGCCGCCCTCGAGGCGCGCGGCGACAGCGTGGTGGTGCGGCACTTGCCGACGTCGGCAAATTCGATCCTGGTGACGCCGGCGGGCTTGGTCGGCGCCGCCGATCCGCGCACGCGCGGCGCATGCGCCGCGGGTTATTAGCGATGGCCGCGCATGCGGCTTCCCATAAGTTCGGAAATCGCTTACCCTTCCATCAGGTTTGGGGTTCATCCGAGAATTCCGGTTGAGCGCTCTAACCAGCGCGATCGGCAGCCCCCGATCCGGTCGCACAGGTGGCGCGTCGAGCCTTGTGCAGAAACCGCGTCGACGCCCATCACCATGCGAATGTGGCTTCTGCAGAAGCAGTACACCGGGAGGACTTGCGACATGATGTTCAGATCCGCGCTGGCGGCTGGCGCCGCCCTGGCAATCGGCTTGATGGCTTCCGCGTCGAGCAAGGCGGCCGACAGCTTCACGATAGGCTTGAGCAACGGCTGGGTGGGCAGCGAGTGGCGCACCCAGATGATCGACGAAGCGGAGGCGGCGGCAAAGGCCTGGAACGCCAAGGGCGTGATGGTCAAGACCAATGCCCAGAGCGCGACGGTCGATATTCCGGGGCAGATCGCGCAGCTGCGCAACTTCATCAATCAGGGCGTCAACGCCGTCCTGATCAATCCGAACAGCCCGACTGCGTTCGATCCGGTCATCGGGCAGGCCAAGGCCAAGGGAATCCTGGTCATCGCCACCGACCAGGAGGTGACGTCGAAAGACGCGCTCTACGTCGGTATCGACCAGAAGGCATGGGCCATGAAGTCGGCCGAGTGGCTCGCCAAAACGCTCAACGGCAAGGGCAACATCGTCTGCATCAACGGCGTCGCCGGCCATCCGGCCAATCAAGCCCGCGTCGCCGGCTATAAGGAAGTGTTCGCCAAGTATCCGGGGATCAAGATTCTCAACGAGGTCAACGCCGATTGGGACGAGGCCAAAGGCCAGCAGGCGATGCAGAATCTGCTCGCCACCTATCCCAACATCAACGGCGTCTGGGTGCAGGACGGCATGGCGGCCGGCGCCTGGCGAGCGATCAGCGAGGCCAAGCGCACCGACATCGCCGCAACCGGCGAAATCCGCGCCGACTTCCTGAAGCTATGGAAGGAGCATCACTACAATACCGCCGCATCGGTCAATCCGCCCGGCGTCATGGCCAGCGCATTGAATGTGGCGGTGCTCAAATTGCAGGGCCACGAATTCAAGGACGGCATCTTCGTCGGCCAATTCGGCAATGCGATCTATATCCCCATCCCGCTCATCGACAATTCGAATTTCGAACAGGCCTATGAGCAGGTGAAGGACAAGCCCGGCTACATCTCAGTCACCACCGTGGTCACGCCCGACCAAGCGAAGGCCTATTTCAAGAAGTAGCGGATCGATTCAACGGGGCGTGCCGTCGTGTCTGCTCTTGCGGCGCGGGGAATCCGCAAGCGATACGGCGGGGTGGTGGCCCTCGACGGCGCCGCGTTCACGCTCGAGCGTGGCGAAATCCACGCCCTGATCGGGGCGAACGGTTGCGGCAAGAGCACGCTGTGCAAGATCATCGCCGGCGCGGTCAGCGCCGATGCCGGCGAATTGCTTCTTTATGATCGTGTGGTCTCCTTTGCCGGCCCGGCCGACGCGGTCGAGGCCGGCATCGACATGTTCTACCAGGAACTCAGCCTGATCCCGGCGATGACGGTCGCCGAGAACATCCATCTCGGCCGCGAGCCGTTGACGCGGCTCGGCCTAGTGGATCGCGCGGCGCTCAACGCCGCGACCGCCGGCATGATCGCCGGCTTCGGCGAGACGCTCGGTTCCGCCGTCGATCCGCAGGCATCCGTGTCGGACCTGTCGGCCGATCAGCGGCAAATCATCGAGATTCTCAAGGTGCTGACGAAACGCGTCAGAATCGTCATCCTCGACGAGGCCACCGCGGCGCTCGACCGCAACCAGGTCGAAATTCTGTTTCAGCATCTCACCAAGTTTCGCGCCGACGGAGGCTCGATCGTCTTCATTTCGCACCGCATCGATGAGGTCTTCACGATCGCCGACCGCGTAACGGTGATGCGTAACGGTCGCACCGTAATGGCGTCTCGCGTTGCCGAGGTGACGCGCGAGCAGGTGGTCGCTGCGATGGTCGGTGGTGCGCCGCTGACGCGATCGCAGGCGCGGCACCGCCCGGCGCCGGAGAATGTGCTGCAAGTCACGGGCCTCGAAGCCGGCAAGCTCAGCGGCGTGTCGATGACACTCCACCGAGGCGAGATCGTCGGTCTCGGCGGGCTGCATGGCCAGGGACAGTCGGATTTCTTGCGCGCGCTCTACGGCGCGCTAGCGGTGGTTGGCGGGACCATCGAGATCGACGGAACGCGATACGATCCGACCGGGCCGCTCGCCGCGACGCGGCGGTCGCTGGCCTATGTGTCGGGCGAGCGGGCGCGTTACGGCATCATGGCCATCCGCACGATCTTCGAGAACCTTGTCCTCACCCTGTTGGTGCGCGATCGGCATTTCGCCGTGGTCCGGCGACGTCTCGAAGCGGAGATCTCGCCGATCGTGGCGCGCCTTGCGCTCAAATTTTCATCGCTCGATGCCCCGGCCACTTCGCTGAGCGGCGGCAACCAGCAGAAAGTCCTGATCGCGCGCATGCTCGCCGTCCGGCCGGTCATCCTGCTGCTCGACGACCCGACCAAAGGCATCGACCTCGGTGCCAAGGCGGAACTCTACGAGATCATGGACGACCTCTGCGCACAGGGGGTCTCTATTCTCCTCTATTCGACCGACGATCAGGAAATGCTGACCATTTGCGACCGGGTCCTGGTGTTCGAGGGCGGGCAGATGGTAGCGGAATTGGCCGGCGAGGAGCGTACCGAGCTCGCGCTCTATCGGGCGGCCTATACGACCGGCCATGCCGGCGCGGCGCCGGCGAGCGCCGCCAAAGCGCCGCGTTGGCAACCGCCGCTGCTGTGGCAGAAGCTGCGCCGCTCGCGATATCGCTATCCTTATCTGCTGGCGGCCGCGGTTTTCCTCGTGTTGGCTGCGACGAATGCGGTTCTCGAGCCGAACTTTCTCACTTTCGGCGTGGCGGTATCGAACCTGAGTATTTTTCTGCCGTTGACGCTGGTCGCGATCGGCCAGACCTACGTGATACTCGGCTCGGATATCGATCTTTCGAACGGCACCATCGTGTCGCTTGTTAACGTCATCGCCGTCACCATCATCGGCACGCACGGGTCGGTCGCGCTTGGGCTGGCGGCCGGCCTGGGCGCCGGGCTTACCGCCGGCGCCGCCAACGGCATCTTCGTCGCCTATCTGCGCTATCAGCCGATCGTCACGACGTTTGCGACCAGCGTGATCTTTTCCGGGCTGGCGCTGTGGGTGCTGCCGCAGGCCGGCGGCCAAGTGCCGCCAAGCTTCTATTTAGCCTATGCCGGCAGCTTTCTGTTCATCCCCACGGTGGCATGGATCCTGATAGGCGGTGCGCTGATCGCGGCGTTGATCGCCCGGCTGCGCTTCTATCATGACCTGCGGGCAGTCGGCGGCAACGTGCAAGCGGCGTTCCAGACCGGAATTCCGGTGGCGCGCGTACGGCTCGGCGCCTACGTCATCAGCGGATTGTTCGCGGCGTTTTCCGGGCTGGCGCTGGTCGGCGAGACCGCGTCGGGCGATCCGCTGATCGGCGCCGGGCTGACATTGTCCTCGATCACCGCCGTGGTGCTCGGCGGCACTGCGCTTTCCGGCTGCGTCGGCAGCGTGCTCGGCAGTGTGCTTGGCGCCTTCACTCTTGGTCTCATCAACAACGTGATTTTCTTCGCGCAGGCGCCATTTGCGTGGCAAGGCCTCATTCAAGGCGCGATCATCCTCGCGGCGCTCTCGGGCGGCATCGTTGTTGCGCGCAAAGCCGGAGATTGAGATGCTGGCACAGGCCAAAATTTTGCTCGGACGGCCGCTCGTTGTCGCTTGCATCGCGATCCTGGCGCTGCTGGCCGCCGGCAATCTGCTCTCTCCGGGCTTCGCCTCGCCGCGGCAGATCATCAATCAGCTCATCATTGCAGCGCTGCTCGGCGTCGTCGCCGCCGGACAGAACCTCGTGATCCTGGCCGGCCGCGAAGGTATCGACCTCTCGGTCGGCGGCATCATCTCCTTGAGCGCGTTCCTCGCCGGCAATCTCATGCAGCAGAACAACGCCAATTTGCCGCTGGCCATCGTGGCGGTGCTGGCGTGCAGTTTTCTGGTCGGCCTCATGAGCGGCATCGGCGTAACGCTCTTGCGGATTCCGCCGCTGGTGATGACGCTCGGCATGCTCGGTGTGGTCAACGGCGCCCTGGTATTGCTCACCCGCGGCGTGCCGTCGGGACGCGCGGCGCCGATGCTCAGTGAATTCGTCAGCCGGCCGTTGTTGTTCGACCTGCCCGGCATCGTGTTCATCTGGATCGCGATCGGCGTGGCGCTGGCGCTGTTGCTGCGCTACACCACGTTCGGCCTCGGTATCTACGCCATCGGCGCCAACGAAGCGGCGGCGCAGCTCGCCGGCGTGCCGGTGCGGCGCACGCGCGCGCTCGCGTTCGCGCTCAGCGGACTGTTCAGCGGCATGACCGGTATCCTGCTGCTCGGCTATACCGGGAATGTCTTCGTCGGCGCCGGCGACCAGTATATGCTGCCGTCGATCATCGCGGTGGTGATCGGTGGAACGTCGCTGGCCGGGGGCACCGGAGGTTATACCGGCACCATGGCCGGAGCAGTCTTCCTGGTGGTGCTCCAGAGCATTCTCACTACGTTGGACATCCCTGCATTCGGACGGCAGATCGTTTTCGGCGCCACGTTGCTGGCGCTGATGCTGATCTACGGGCGCCAGCGGCGGCTCAAGACATGACAACGGCGCTGGACGAACGACAAGTCGGATTTTTGTCTGAGCATGACGTTTGCCGAGAACCAGGTTCAACTGTTCGGAATCATGCTGTAAGCGGAGGCTTCCATGAACGATAACGCGCCAATCGCCGCGTTGCGGATCGGCTTGATCGGCAGTGGCTTCATCGCCAAGTTTCATCTTCAGGCCCTGCTTTCCGTGCGCCACGCGACGGTTGCCGGCGTCTACAGCCCGACCGCCGCACACCGCGAAGCGCTCGCCGCCGAAGCCAATGCGCTCGAGCTCGGTCCCTGCTGCGCCTTCCCCTCGCTCGAAGCCATGCTGCTGTCCGGCGAAGTCGATGCGGCGTGGATCGGCGTGCCGAATTTTTCCCGGCTCGACACCATGCGCGAGATCCATCGGCTGGTGAAATCGGGCCGCGCCAAGCTTATCGGCGTGGCCTGCGAGAAGCCGCTGGCGCGCACGCTTGCCGAAGCCCGCGAAATGCTGCGCCTCGCCGAGGACGCAAAGCTCCTGCACGGCTATCTGGAAAACCAGGTGTTCTCCAGCGCCGTGCAACGCGGCAAGGACATCGTCTGGCGCCGCGCCGTGCCGATCTGCGGGCGTCCCTATCTGGCGCGCGCCGCCGAGGAGCATAGCGGCCCGCACATGCCGTGGTTCTGGCAGGGCCGGCGGCAAGGCGGCGGCGTGCTCTCCGACATGACCTGCCATAGCGTCGAGGTGGGGCGCTTTCTCCTGACCAAGCCGGGCGCGCCGCGCAGCGATCTCAAACTTGTCAGCGCCAGCGCCAGTGTCGGCAATCTGAAATGGACGCGGCCGGAATACGTCGCGCGGCTCAAGCGCATGATGGGCGCCGAAGTCGACTACGCCACGCGGCCGGCGGAGGATTTCGCCCGCGGGGCGCTGACCTTCCGCGATGCCGAGGGGCATGAGGTGCTGGTCGAAGCCACCAATTCCTGGGCCTATGTCGGGGCCGGCCTGCGCATTCTGATCGAGTTGCTCGGGCCGGAATATTCCATGGAGTTTTCCTCGCTCAACACCGGGCTGAAAGTGTTCCTGTCGCGCGACGTGACCGGCGGCCAGGGCGAGGACCTGGTCGAGAAGCAGAACGCCGAGCAGGGCCTGATGCCGGTGGTCGAGAACGAGCCTGACATCTACGGCTATATCGGCGAGGATCGGCACATGGTCGATGCCTTTCGTCATCGCCGGCAACCGATCGAGACCTTCGAGGATGGCGTCGCCGTCGCCGAAATGCTCATGGCGCTGTATCGCTCGGCGGAAATCGGCCAGGTCGTAACCTTGCCGGCGCCTGAACTGGAGACCTATGTTCCGCCGGTTGCTCGGCCGTAGGAAAACCGCCGCTGCAGCAGCTCGGTCGTCGCAGACGGCCGCGCTGCCGCTGCCGTCGAATGACAGGGAGCTTGACGCGTGCAAATGACCAACGAGCCCTACCCCGTACCCCGGAGATTGGAATCGGGCCTCGCACCCGTGCTCGCTTTTTGGCAAGGGCTCAGGCGGCGGGAAGCCGAGATACCCTTTTGGGATGACATCAATATTTCGGCGCTGCCGGATGTTTCAGGTCGGCTAATGTTGATCGAAGCGTCAGACCGGCCGGTGCGTTTCCGCTGCGGCTTCGGGGTCGTCGGCGAGGAGATCAAGCGGCAATACGGCGGCGACCTGGCCGGCAAATTCTTGGACGAAATAGAGGTGCGTCATCCGCTGCAGTTCCTGATTTCTCAATCCAGCGCCATGATCGAGAGCCGTCGTCCAACATATTACCGACACGCATTGGCGAAGAAGGGGGGCAGCTCGCACGTCGAGCGGGAATATTCCCGTCTTGTCCTGCCGACGTGGGGAAATGGCTATATCGGAATGCTCCTTGTGGCCTTCGCCTGGGGATAGTCCAACCGATGGCTAGGGCGGGCGTCCGCGCGTGACGTTGGCAACGATCAGGTGACTGGCGCATCGACGGCCGTCCCGGCTGAAGCGAGAAACAATGGCGGACATCGTCACCTTCACTATGAATCCGTCGATCGATGTCTCGCTTTCCGTCGAGCGGGTGGCGCCGTTTCACAAGTTGCGCTGCGCGGCTGAACGTCGGGATCCCGGCGGCGGCGGGATCAACGTGGCTCGGGTCATGAAGCGGTTCGGCGCCGACGTGACCGCCATGTATCCCATCGGCGGCGCGCTCGGCCAATTGCTGCGGCGCCTGGTCGACCAAGAAGGAATTCCGGGACTGACTTCTCCGATTTCTGGCGAAACCCGCGAGGACGTCACGGTCCACGAACGAGCCACCGACCTTCAATATCGGTTCGTGCTTCCGGGGCCGCAGTTCACCGAACAAGAGTGGCGGGCCTGTCTCGCCGCCTTTGGCTCGCTCGATCAACGGGCCCGCTTTGTCGTGGGGAGCGGCAGTCTGCCGCCCGGCGTTCCCGACGACTTTTACGGCCGTGTGGCGCAGGCGGTAAAGCGGACGGGTAGAAAGATCGTCATCGACACCTCAGGACCGCCATTGCGCGCCGCCTTGCAGACGGGCGTGTATCTCATCAAACCGAGCTTGAACGAATTCAGAATCCTGATGGGGAAATTACTCGAAACCCAAACCGATTGGATCAAAGCCTGCCGCTCGCTCATCAACAACGGACACGCCGAGATCGTTGCGCTCACGCTGGGAGAGCAAGGCGCTTTATTGGTGACGCGCGATCAAGTTCTACGCGCCCAAGCGCTGCCGATCACGCCGGTCAGCGTGGTGGGCGCGGGTGACAGTTTCCTGGGGGCCATGATTTGGAGTCTGGCGTCCGGACACGCCGTGGAAACTGCCTTCCGCTATGGTGTAGCGGCAGGATCGGCGGCATTGCTCATGCACGGCACCGAGCTATGCCAGCGCGAAGACACCGAGCGTCTGGTGAATGACGTCAAGCTCCTGACGATTTGAATCATTGACGCCGCGGCAATGGGACGGCGCGCATCGTTCGCGAATACCTCTTCAAGACTCATTCAACAGCGCCGCGGCGCCGAGCAGTTCCGGATGCGGCCGCACGATCAGGTAAGTAGGGATGGCGGCGAGGTAGCCGCGCATCCGGCCTTTGGCCTCGAACCGGGAACGAAATTCGGATTGCGCGAAGAATTGCGCCAGCCGCGGCACGATGCCGCCGGCGATGTAAATGCCGCCGCGCGCGCCCAGCGTCAGCGCCAGATTGCCGGCCACCGTCCCCAGCATGGCGCAGAAGATCGCCGTCGCCTCGCGCGTGCGCGGATCCTTGTTCCAGATTTGCGGGCTGATGATCTGCGCCGGCGTGAACGGGGCGGCGGGACTTTCCGCGAGTTCGCAGAGCGTGTTGTACAAATTGACGAGACCGGGACCGGACAACAGTCGCTCGGCCGAGACGTGGTCGTAGCGCTTGCGCATCAGATCGAGGATCGCGCTTTCCTGCGCACTGGCTGGCGTCATCGTCACATGGCCGCCTTCGCCGGCGATGGTCACCGGGCCGTTCGGCGTCGGCGCGAACGCACCGACGCCGAGACCCGTGCCGGGTCCGATGATGCCGACCGGAGCGCCTTTGACCGGCGCGCCACCGCCGATCTGCAGGCAATCCTTGCCGCCAAAGTGAGGGATCGCCGCGGCATTGGCGACGAAGTCATTGACGACGTGGAGCCGTCGAAGACCAAGCTGTTGCCGCAAGCCTTCGATGGAAAACGACCATGGATGATTGGTCAGCGTCACGTGGTCGCCGGTGACCGGCGACGCGACGGCGAGCACCGCCTGGAGCGGCCGCGCGGCAGGCGATGCTTCGGCCAGGTAGGCCTCGATCGCATCGGGAAGCGACGCATGATCGTTCAAGGCGTAGACGCGCGCGGGCGCGGTTGTACCGTCTGGATGAACCAGGGCGAAGCGGATGTTGGTCGCGCCGATATCTCCGATCAAAGCGATGCCGGGCTTTGACACGTTCATCAGTACGTCTCGCTCTAGTTCCTTGGTGGAGCATGATCTTTTCGGAAGGCCGGCGTCCACTTTTCCGGATCATGCTCTGGGGGTTTGTTGTGCGGGCTCACCTGATAGTGGAGCATATCGGCGGCCGAGCGTACAGCGGAACGCGGCGCAGCCTGCGGCGGACGATCACGCCCGCAGCGCGGCGAGCACGTCGTCGGGGCGTTCGCTCATCAGCATGTGACCGGCGCCTTCGATCAAGCTGACGCGGCAATCCGCGATGGCGGCGGCAATCGCTTTGCCGCCCTTGGCTGGCGTCATCAGATCGCGGCTGCCGAGGATCACCCGTGACGGAACCACCACCGTCGCGGCTGCGGCGAGCGCGTCCTGATAATCGTTGCAGGCGGAGAGATCGGCGAACAGCACTCCGGGATGCGCGCGTTCGAGCAATCGCTCGGTCTCGCCCAGCATCCACAGGCCAGGCGCCAAAGAGCCGCCCAGCGTGGCGTGGTAACCGTTGCCCCAAAGGGAAATCATATCGACGGCGGCGTGGTCGTTGGCCTTCGCGGCATTGAGCAAATCGTCCGACACGCGCATCGGTGCCGCCGTCGAGATCAGGGCGAGAGCGGTGACCTTTTCGGGGTGCCGCGCGGCAGTCTCCAAGGCGACGAGCGATCCCATGGAGTGACCGACGAGCCGCGCCGCGCCGACGCCCGCCGCGTCGATCAGTGCCGCGGTCCAGTCCGCCAGCGCGGCGATGGAGAAAAGTGCCGCGCCGGCCGAATGGCCGTGTCCGGGAAGATCAGGAGCCAGCACGGCAAATCCGTGGTACGCGAACGCCCGTGCGAGCAACGCCCAGACAGTATGATCCATGCCGGCGCCGTGCAGAAAGACGACCGCCGGCAGCGCCGGGTCGAAATCGCGGCCGCCGGTCCCGACGAATGTTTCCGGACCGTCAACATCGAGGCGCATGGTCTTAACCCTTCTGCGAGGCGCGCAATGCCTGCCCGAAATCGTCAATGATATCGTTCGCAGCCTCCAGACCCACCGAGAGACGCACCAGTTCCTCGCCGACGCCGGCGGCGGCAAGCGCTGCCGCGTCCATCTGCTGATGCGTGGTGCTCGCCGGATGGATGACCAGCGTCTTGGCGTCGCCGACATTGGCGAGATGACTTGCGAGCCGCACTGCTTCGATGAATTTGCGTCCGGCGGCACGACCGCCCTTGATGCCGAAGCTGACGATCGATCCGGCGCCCTTCGGCAGCAGTTTTTGCGCCAGCGCATAATCCGGATGTGTTTCCAGCGAAGGATGCAGCACCCAGTCGACCGCCGGATTCTTGCGCAGGAACGTCAGCACGGCAGCCGTGTTCTCCATATGACGCTCCATGCGCAACGGCAACGTCTCCACGCCCTGCAGCAGATGAAAGGCGTTGGTGGGAGAAAGACAGGCGCCGAAATCGCGCAAACCTTCGGCTCGCGCCCGCATGATAAAGGCGGCGGGACCGAACTCATCAGCGAAGACGATGCCGTGATAGCCGGCATAGGGTTTGGTCAGGGTGGGAAATTTGCCCGAGGCTTGCCAGTCGAAGCGGCCGCCGTCGACGATCACGCCGCCGATCGCGATGCCATGGCCGCCGATCCATTTGGTGATGGAATGCATGACGATGTCGGCGCCAAGCGGGAGCGGACGGCTCAGGTAGGGCGTGGCAAAGGTATTGTCGATGAGGAGTGGAATGCCGGCGGCGTGCGCGATTTCGGCGACCTGCGGAATGTCGAGCACTTCCAGGCCGGGATTGCCGATGGTCTCGGCGATCACCAGCCGGGTGTTGGGGCGGATCGCGGCGCGGAAACCGTCGAGATCGCGCGGCTTGACGAACGTGGTCGCGATGCCGAAGCGCGGCAGCGTGTGGGTGAGAAGATTGATGCTGCCGCCATAGAGCGACGCCGACGCAACGATATGGTCGCCGGCACCAGCAAGCGTGGCGATGGCAAGATGCATCGCCGCCATGCCGCTCGCCGTACAGACGGCGCCGACGCCGTCTTCCAGCGCCGCGAGCCGCTCCTCCAGCACCGCCGTGGTCGGGTTGGAAATGCGCGTGTAGATGTGGCCGGCGCGTTCGAGGTTGAACAGCCCGGCGGCGTGATCGGCATCGTCGAACACGTAGGACGTGGTCTGGTAGATCGGGACGGCGCGCGAGCGGGTGACCGGATCGGGATGTTGCCCGGCATGCAGGCTCAGGGTCTCGAACGCCGGGGGTTTCGGAGCGGACATGCCTTCCTCGCTGTGAGAAAATTGCGGCAGCGTTGCAATGTGGTCGAACGGCTGGGGCACCAGCCGTCTGTTCCGCCCACGCTTCGCGCAAAGCGCGGAGCGACGCAAGCAGGGCCGCGCGATGGATCAGGCCATCAGCAACGATATTGTGATTTTGGAGCGGGCGATGGGAAACCGCCCATTGCGCCGTCACGCGCTGAAATCACTGGCGATTTTTCGGCGGCCGGTCGACGTTTTGTAGTGCGTTTTGTAGTGTTCCGCCACCCGTTAATGGTGCCACCGGGAGGACCCGGTCGATCCGGCGCTTACATATTGAAATTAGGGAGCGGCCGCAATGGCTGAAGGACAACCCGGGCAAGTGGCGCCGCATCGAAGATGCTGAGCAAGAAGCTGCTCCACTGCGACGTGATGCAGAGAGCGAGGGTAAAGTCGAAGCTATACCTGCCGGGCAATAGCAACAATAATGTCGCCCTGCCGCTGGCGCCGGTCGAAGAGCGCTCGCCTGCCGACGAGCAGATACCATCGGCCGGCATGCCAAGGGGGATTGCTGCTCCCCAAGCGGTCCCAACTGTTCGCGAATCATCTTCAACGGGCGACGATTTATCGGCGGACGACACGTTGCTGCGATACTGGGGTGCAACCCAGGAACACTCTTGCGCTGCCACAGAGAAAATGAAGACCCGCAGAGAACAAAGATTGCCGGCAGAGTCTTTTACGATTTCGATAAACTGCGGGAATGGCTGACAAGCCGATTAATCTCATCTGATGAGCCTACCGCGGTATAATCATCAGTCAGCCCGAGTCGCCGTTTGAGGATGCTCCGTGAATTGCCTAGTACCTCGACACAGTGATTTTGACCAATTGATCTGGGATCAGCGTAGGACTGGGAGGGTGTTTGGGTCGACAAGCATTTCGATGCTGCGTGCGACACCGGGCTGCCTTCGGATGAAGCCTGCGCGTTCCAGTGTTAGCACCATCTGGTGAACTGACGGTGGGCTGACACGGAAATATTGCTGCATGTCGGTTTCGGCCGGCGGACGGCGGTGGAGGCGCGTGTATGCGTAGATGAACGCCAGATATTGACCCTGCGTGGACGTGAAGATTTTTGCGGGGCGACTCACGCCGGCCATCCGATTCAGTTGGTCGTCTCCTCCTCGAATGTGGAGGAGAGAGACCGATGAATGTACGTTACCGAGTTGAACTGAGCCAAGCCGAACGCGACGAACTCCTGGGGTTTCTGCGCGGCGGCAAGCCGTCGGCGCGCAAGCTCAAGCGGGCGCAGATTTTGTTGGCGGCCGACGGCGGTGCCAGCGACGAGGACATTATCACCAGCATTGGCGTGGGCGGCTCAACCGTCTACCGGACCAAACGGCGCTTCGTGCTCGGCAACCTGGAGGCGGCGCTCAGCGAGGAGCCGCGCCGTGGTGCGGACCGCAAGCTTTCGGGCCGAGAGGAAGCCCTGCTGGTGGCTACCGCCTGTTCCAGTCCGCCCGCCGGGCGCGCCCGCTGGACCACTGTTGGCGGATGAACTGGTCCGGCTCACCGCCCACGACAGTATCTCGCGCGAGACCGTTCGCCGGCGCCTGGCCGAAAACGACCTTAAACCGTGGCGCAAAGACATGTGGTGCATTCCCCAAGTGGACGGCGAATTCGTCGCCCGCATGGAGGATGTGCTCGATCTTTATGCCGAAGCGCCCGATGCCAGGCGCCGGTTGTCTGTTTCGATGAGACCCCGACCCAGCTCATTGGCGAGATCCGCCAGCCGATCCCGGCCGAGCCGGGCCAGATCAAGCGTTACGACTGCGAGTATAAGCGCAATGGCACCGTCAACCTGTTCATCTTCCTCGACGCGCATCGGCCCTGGCGCAAGGTCAAGGTGACTGACAGCCGTGCCGCCGTGGACTTCGCCGCCTGCATGCGCGAGCTTGCCGACCTTCACTTTCCCAAAGCGGACCGCATCCGGGTCGTGCTCGATAATCTGTCGACGCACTCGGCCGGTGCGCTCTATCAAGCCTTCCCCGCTGGTGAGGCGCGGCGTGTACTGCGTCGGCTTGAGTTCCATTATGTCCCCAAGCACGCCAGTTGGCTGAATATGTGAGTCGCCCCGCAAAAATCTTCACGTCCACGCAGGGTCAATATCTGGCGTTCATCTACGCATACACGCGCCTCCACCGCCGTCCGCCGGCCGAAACCGACATGCAGCAATATTTCCGTGTCAGCCCACCGTCAGTTCACCAGATGGTGCTAACACTGGAACGCGCAGGCTTCATCCGAAGGCAACCCGGTGTCGCACGCAGCATCGAAATGCTTGTCGACCCAAACACCCTCCCAGTCCTACGCTGATCCCAGATCAATTGGTCAAAATCACTGTGTCGAGGTACTAGTACTGCTGCACAGTGATTATGACTCTTTGGCGTGGGATCTGGGAGCGATGAGTGGCTCGGGGTAGGCGCGGCCGATTTTGGCGCGGGCTTTCTCGGTTGTGAACATCCATTTGATGCGGGCGCGTGAGGCATTGCGCTGTCGTTCCCAAGCCGCGATTTCGGATACGAGTTGCCTTTTGGTGGCGATGCGTCGGTCCAGACATTGACCGCGCAGCACGCCAATCTCGATCTCCACCCAGCACTCTCGATCCAGCGTGTGCTCAATCCACCGGGCGGGGCAGCGTCGCCTTGAGAAGGCCGCCGATGCGTTAAAAGTATCATGGGGCAGTTCCCCTGCGGAATTAGCCGACCAAGACATCTGGAAGCCGCTGCGGGGCAAGGAGGGCGGCGCGGCGGCGATAGCTTTCGACGTTCATCTCGAAGAGTCGTCGAGTGATGGACGAGGCGGTCGATGGCGGCGAGCGCACGCGACAATTAAGGGAAAAAGCTGATTGACGCTCAGCGACAATCAAGAAACGCCGCCGAGTAAAAAGCTTGCCAACCTTCGCGCTCCAGATAATTATAGCGTCGCTACCCGCCGCCGCTTCACAGTCTGATTGCCGCCGCCGTTCTCATCCAGATTGTCGGGTGACAGGCATTGCCCTTGAAAACCGAATCTGCGACTGTTGGGCGAAGGTCGAGTGGGGTTATGGTCGAATTCTTGTCCGCGACGGTGCAAACGCGGGTTGGATCAACTACATGTTGAAAGACCGCCAGAAATCAGAGTTCGACGGTTTCGTTGACTGCATAATTATAGAGTCTTTGCACAATCCAATTGCTGACGCGTAGACGTTCTTTTGGAATGGGACTCTTCATAGACAAGGCCTAAGCAAGGGCGATTGGTTAGCAGTCGCCTTGTTTCCCGTTATTGCTTAAATCCAGCGCGCGCCCGGCGCCGCGGCGGTCGCCCCAAAGCGGAATATCGCGAAAACGAAATCGGCGAAGCGCCGCCCAGCCGGCTCGAGCGGGTCGGTCTGATCGCGGGTCGCTCTGCTGACCACCTGAA
>Ga0208937_1000579_pt1 | contig 25997 bp, 39 predicted proteins | sample June2015DPH_11_5_FD_184705 | JGI IMG/M metagenome (GOLD analysis project Ga0208937, IMG submission 184705) | Peatland microbial communities from SPRUCE experiment site at the Marcell Experimental Forest, Minnesota, USA - June2015DPH_11_40... | ecosystem: Environmental > Terrestrial > Soil >...
CTGCTTCTGCGCGGTCATCAACTAACGAGAGTCCTGTCATGGGTAACCATTGGACAGGCGGGTGCACGGAGATGCTCACGGCACGTCCCGATTAAGCGTGCCATACTTTTTAGAAAGGACATATGGAAACTGGATTTGAGGACGTAACGTCTGTATCTGTCATCGTGGGCGAAGCCGTTGCGGGAGAGGCGGCGGCTGCTCTCAAACAAGTAAAGTCTCTGGTAAAGGGAATTTCTTCAAACACTTTTGATCTCGCTGAGGCGCTGCATAGGGTCAAGAAGAATAAGTATTACGCACCGAAATACAATACTTTCGCAGAATATGCAAAATCCCTTGACGTAACGGTGTCGAAGGTATATTATCTGGTGAAATTGGCGGAAGTGATGGAAGCGGTCGGCGTGCCACGAGAGCAGTATGAGCCGGTAGGAATCGTAAAGTTGCGAACGATCTGTCGTCTGGAATTGGTTGATGGCAATGGCGAGCCGAAAATATATGATGGCTTACCCGCAACAGACCATATCAAGATGCTAGTCGGAGCGACAAGTCTTACGCCAGAACAAGTGGAAGAGGAAGTCAAGAAGCGGCTGGGACTGATGGGCGAAGATGCCCGAGTATGGCAGAACATCTCTCTAACAGTTGCCCAACGAAAGAAATGGTTAGAAGCAGTAGGTTTAGCAAAGTTGAATATCGGTAGTGTCGGAAAAGATGGAGACGGAAATTATAAGGATGCGGGCGAAGGCTCTTGTATGGAAGTGATCGCAGCCTCTTATCTCCTTGATCCGAATAACTACCCGGAAGGATATCAATATGCTGAGACCACTGTTATGTAAACTCGGATGGCATACCGGCTGGCGTGAAGTAGATTGGCATTTCAACGGTAATATCGAAGCCGTGTGCTGGATTTGCGGGAAACGGCGGGTGACGGTTTACATGCCGAAAACGGAAAGTAGAGTACGCTGGTAAAATCCTGAATAAAGTAGGTGCTATGAGAAAGATAAACACCGCACTCCATAGTCAGAAGGTAGTCACTCTACGGGATAAATTCGCGTCCCTAATAGTGGGACAGGAAGAAGCGACTAATGCGATTACGAATTGCCTTGAAAAGTTTCTTGGCGGGCTGTCAGACCCTAATCGGCCTATTGCGTCTTTACTTTTTCTTGGGCCTACGGGCACTGGCAAGACTTCTGTCGTAGAGGCATTTGCAGAGGGACTTACTGGCTCCCCGAATCACATGATCAAGATTGACTGCGCGGAGTTTCAGGTAGAGCATGAAATCGCCAAACTGATCGGCTCGCCGCCCGGATACCTTGGACACCGGGATACGCCCGCTCGATTCAAAGATGAGACGCTTACAGCACTACGAACGTTTGATGTACCATTTACGATAATCCTGTTTGACGAAATCGAAAAAGCATCTGATTCGTTATGGCATCTATTGCTGGGAATCCTTGACCGGGGGAAGATAACCCTAGGGGATAGCAGCATTACCGACTTTACGAAGACCATTATTTTCATGACTTCGAATGTGGGTAGCAGAAAGATTGCAGAGAATGGCGGGCTGGGATTTTTACCTGAGAATACGGATGACAAAGACGAAGCAGCAATAAAGGCATCCGCGCAATCTGCGGCTCGGGCGAAATTTAGCCCTGAGTTCCTGAACCGGCTGGATGAGATCGTAACGTTTCACACGCTGTCCAAAGACCAGATCGAAGAGATTCTGGGCATGGAGTTGAAGAAGATTCAGCGTCGGCTAATGAGTTCTTCGGCCAACATGCTGAACGTATCCCCTGCGGCTTTGCGTGAAATTCTCGCTCGGGGATATGACAAGAAGTACAACGCCCGTGGCATTCGGCGAACGTTGGAGAAAGAAATTCTCACGCCGGTAAGCAGGGCGATTTCAAGCGGAGAGATTACGCATTCGGAGAATGTTGTGGCGGATTTTGAAGCCGGGGAATTTGTGTTCTACTCGTTAAAGCAGCGGGTAATCGCATGAGTGAGTTGAGTAGAGCATGCTTCAAACGGGATAATTGGCATTGTCGCAGTTGTCATTCTACTTTTGGACTCCAGCCCCACCATATCAAGTTTCGTAGTCAAGGTGGGGCGGATACGCTCGACAATCTCGTGACGCTCTGTTGGATTTGCCACCGGGCTGTGCACGATGGATTTCTAGAAGTAAAATGGGAACGAGAGATTACTATGGAAGGCCGGATAGTAGTTTGGTTCCGGCGTAAGAGAGGATGGAAGCCATGACGGGATGCGGCGTACTTACGAAGGGAACTAATCCAAAAGATTCGTTGCTTCCCTGTGGTACCAAATTCTGGCTGGGGCTAGATGCAAAGAGTAGAACGGAGCACATATTATTGTGCTTGAAATGCAAGGAGGAAAAATTATGAGTGATTCACGCAGAGGGAAGAAACAGAACAATCGAAAGAACTTTACCGCCCGTAAGGAATGGTTAGAGAGCAAGAAATTTGGTAGACTGAAACAAGAATGGGTTAACATTGGAACTTCAGCCGTTGAATTATCCCCCGGAATAGTTACTTTTACGGAAGGTTTTTGGAGGAAAATATGACACCAGAAGTTACACCACACATTGAAAAGACCGTAGTAATCGCAGCAAAAGGTGGATACGAAATTCATCCGGAGTCGTATACTCCGCTGCGGATGATTGTATTCGTACAGTCTACAGGTGAGCACTTCGAACTGCTTCGCACCGGAGAGGCGATTACATGGGGAACGAAGACGCCGCCCGACTATCTCGAATACTGGGCGATTGATGTGCCACACATTTCGTGGGTCGGGGTGAAGCGTGCCAGTTAATCAAGCTCAACTACAATTCGGAACCTATGTATATCTTCGGGAAGATGGCACACCCTACTATGTCGGTAAGTTCAGTTATCGAGGTAGGGTGTTTGCAAAACGGCGTCATCGTGTCCCCGTTCCGAAAGACCTGTCGCTCATTATCATTCAAGAATTTCCGTGTGAAGCGGACGCTTTCGCCGCAGAAATCTTTCTGATTAGATATTATGGTCGCAAAGACAACGGAACGGGCATACTCCGCAATCGTACTAATGGTGGAGAAGGTTCATCAAACCCATCCAAAGAGACCCGTGCAAAATTGCGGGCGGCGAGTCTCGGGCATTCTGTCTCAACAGAAACCCGTATAAAGATAGGTGCGGGGAATAAGATTGCCCTTACTGGTAGGCGCATCCCAAAAGCGACCCGTGTCAGGATGGGTATTGCCCAGAAAGTAAGACGAGCGAGGGAAAAATATGGAGCTTAGACCATACCAAGACGAGGCTATCGAGGCTGTTTGTGCCGCATATGGTCAAGGATGGAGACAACAACTGCTCTCGATGGCTACAGGCAGCGGAAAAACGGTGGTTTTTTCTCACTTGTATGAGCGATTGAAATCTCATTTGAACGGGAAGATGTTAATACTTGCCCATCGAGAGGAGCTGATTGACCAAGCCATAAGCACTATGCAAACGTCCAATCCATCCTTGCGAATTGATAAGGAAATGGCGGGCTACATTGCTGATCCATCTACAGCCGATGTGATTGTGGCAGGTGTAGCTACTTTGGGCAGGAAGAATACCAGCCGATTAGAGAAATTCAATCCATCAGATTTTAGTACGGTGATTGTTGATGAGGCGCATCACACGCTCGCCGAATCGTATATGCGGATTCTGGAAGCGTTCCACGTTCTGGAAGATGGAACGAACAAACTTCTGCTAGGCGTTACCGCGACACCATCCCGAGCCGATGGTAAACCATTGGGAGAGATTTACAAAAAGATTTCGTACTCGTATAGTCTCCGGCAAGCGATTCAGGACAAGTGGCTCGTTCCGGTACGGGGCTACCGGGTAATTACCCAGACGGATATTTCGGGTGTAAAGGTCTCAGGCGGGGATTTGGACAAAATCGAGCTAGAGTCTACAATTAACACGCCAGAGCGAAATAAGGCGATTGTAAAGGCTTGGCTGACATTTGGGGGTCAGAGGTCAACCATAGCCTTCGCCGCTGGTATAGAGCATGCTAGGGCACTTTCTGAGGCATTTATAGAGGCGGGGGTGTCGTCGTCGGCGGTTTGGGGTTCAGATGATGCCCGAACACAAAAAATCTATGATTTTCGGGAGGGAAAGATATCCGTTCTAGTGAACTGTAACGTCCTGACGGAAGGGGTGGATATACCCTCAATCTCCTGTGTTTTACTGGCGAGACCTACCAAAAGCGGGGTATTGTTCACTCAAATGTGCGGTAGAGCGATCAGGTTGTCTCCCGGCAAGGAAGACTGTATAATTCTGGATGTTTCAGATATCTGTGGGAGCCATTCGCTCTGTACGCTACCGATGCTCATGGGTATGCCCGCAAATCTGGATTTGCAGGGTCATGGTCTGCTCGAAGCAGTCACCCTGATCGAAGAAATGCAAGAAGAGAATCCTGATATCGACTTTACGAAGTTGAAATCGTTCGAAGGGATTAAGCAGTTTATTGAGCAGGTAAATCTATTCGAGGTCCGGTTCCCGAAAGAAGTCACAGAGAATTCTGAGTTCCGTTGGATGCGGGCGATTGATGGCGGATTCGTAATGAAGATACCACGCCCAAAAATGGATTCAACCGGCACTAAGCCCGGACGTGTACGAATATACGAAAATGTTCTGGGCGAATGGGAAATCGAAGGTTTCATGAAAGACAAACTCTTTCACGGCGTCCGCAAAAGCATCGAAGAGGCGTTCGCCGCCGCTGACCAACAGATTCGGCAACGGAGCCCTGAGTCGGTCTGTCTGGTCAACCGAGCGGCGGCATGGATGGCGAAGCCAGTGACCCCCGCTCAATTGAAGATGTTGAACCGGCTGTATAAGGGAAAGATATTCCCAGAAGACCTGAATCAAGGGCAAGCATCATACTGGATAGATAAAAAGATTGGAGGAAAGTGATGGAATTGAAATGGCTACAGGAATTACCGCCCAAAGAGTATAAGAAATTGACAACACTCACTCAACTTCAGCATAATCACCTAAGCGTAATCTTGGACCAAGTGAGATGCGAAATTGTAAAGGCGCGGGCAAAGCATGCTCCGATGCGAGGACGGCATGAAGGGTACGCCGTCATGCTAGAAGAAGTGGACGAAGTGTGGGACGAGATCAAGAAAAAAGATTGCGATTGGAATGCGCTCCGAAAGGAACTTATTCAAGTTGCTGCAATGGCAGTCTGTATGATTGCTGAAGTAGTAGAACCACGGATTAACGAGGAGAAGAAAAATGGACGATAATTACGTTGACTATATTAGTTTAGGCCAAGAACCGCTCACAGCGGAAGCACAGGCCGCTTCAAATTTCCTGTGGAGATGCATGAAATATATCGAGGAGCGCCGTCCGTTTGAAGGCGCGACGATTGCTATCCTGCGCGAAAAGGCGTATGATATCATGGACGAGTGTGTCGGCAAAGTGAAGTCCAAGGAGATCAATTGACTTCTGCGGAGCGGGCCAAGGACAAGCGTCTCCGAGACATTTATAACACGACGCTGGAAGCGCAGAACGAGCAGCGGGCAAAGCAGGGGAACCGCTGTGCGATATGTAGACGGGATTTTGCTAAATTCACTGCATTTCAGGATCACGAACACAAATGTTGTCCTCGACGGTTGAAGAAATTCTGTGGACGATGTAACCGATCTTTGCTTTGTTTTAGTTGCAATAAATTCGTGGTCGGGGTATTGGAACGACAGAGCGTAGACGGAAAGAAATTGAACCCACTCTGGTTACTGAAACAGATAATTGCCTACTTTGAATACTGGAATCCAATTCTCAAAGCGAAAGGATGCTATGAAGAAAAGCCAAAAGAAAAGACCGCAGTATCGCGCAAGAAAAAACGCATTCGATAAGGTGATACAGGCATACCGAGATGCGAAAGAGGTGAAGGTCGGCTTCTCTGCGGTCAACATGGTAAACGATGCTAAAGGTGCGGTCAATCCAAGTCATCAGATTCGGCCTACGCTCGTAGACTTTCGGGCGGATGTGGAATTGGTGTTCCGCAAAATTTTCAAGGCGGCATCAGCATGGAAAACATTTCAGGAAGCGTATCTTCTATTCGATTCCGAAGACCCTATTGAAATGGGAGTGCTTGCCCAAAAACTTTTAGGCCGGGATGCCATGAATAATCTTGAGCAAGGTGTAGGAGCAGAATTTATAAAACGGGGAATCTTTCCTATGCACGGAAAGAATTCCTACTTTCGCACACGGAGGGCTGCATGAAAGTGAAACGGACTAAGTTTAATGACTATGAGTATCGGATCAAGTTCCCGGTATTCATGAATTACACGATTCACGTAGTCGTCTGTGATAGTCTATCCAAGGCGATTAGTGAACGCTATAAGGGATGCCATCCTGAGATTGAACACATTCTCGCCCGGACTATGATTGCTGCGAGTCCTGATACTCACATGTTCTTTAAGACAGAATCAATTTTCAAACCGTATGAATTGGCAAATGTAATTGCCCATGAATCCGTGCATGCTCTCCGTCACATGTTTGAATACGTACGAGTAGGCCGCACGGAAGAAGGTGATTTTTCTTTCGACAATGAAACAGAAGCGTACCATCTGGGATACACAGTCGAACGTGCTACCCGGTTCTTTGAGGAGGTTCGTAATGACATTAGAACAAGAGCTGCGAAATCAAGTAAAAGACGAAATAGGGGATGATGAGAATATCAAATTCCCAGAGAAGAACATTTTGCTCCAGAAGTATGGGGTGATTCCGCCTGTACTATTAGACGGCGAGGTCGAATATTGGACTGAGCGAGATGCCCGAGTCCCATGGATCGAGAAAGAGGGTGTCTATGTCCAAGCATGATAATGATTGTGAGCACGCTCCTGCGTCGAAACAGATTACACCTGCCCAATTCCGTGAACTACGGGGAAAATTCTTTACTGTGCGTCACGAGCGAGTGAAGACGTGCGGGCATCATCTGGACAAGATCAATGAACCGACATTTCGCAATTGCGAAACCTGTTGGTTCTCGTTCTTTGCTTCCCACGGGGAATTGGTGAAAGTTACCGACGAAGCGTTGCAGGAACATGGGGCGGGGTTTGTGGATAAGTTACGTGGCAAACACTACAGGGTTCAATTTTGTCGCTTCATGTCAACAATGAATCGACTACGAGAAGAATCAGAGGCTTTACAGGAGAAAAATGGACAAGGAACAAAAGGCAAAGAAAGCATACATGGCTGTGTGGAGGAAAGCGAATCGTCACAAAATTCGAGCCACCCGACGGAAATACTATCGAAAAAGAACGGCCCTAGTGTTGGCGGCGAACAAGCGATGGAATCAACAGAATCGCCCAGCGGTACTAGCGTATCAGGAAAAGTGGAGGAAGTCCCACAAGGATAACATTAAAGGATACGCTCTCAAACGTAAATATGGGATTACCTTGGAGCGATTCAAGGCGATGCTTCTTGAACAAAAGCATCGCTGTGCGTTATGTAGACAACCGTTTGGGGATACATCAATCCTAAAACCCATAGTCGATCACAATCACACAACAGGCCGAATTAGGGCGCTGTTACACAAGACATGCAATTTTATGTTGGGTATTATCGAAAAAAGAGGATTTCGCAGAAATGCAGAAAGGTATCTCAGTGAACAAAGAGCAAAAGTTCAAGGCTATAGAAGACTTGGGTAAGACGTTGGATAAACAATTTGAAACAACGACCTTCCAACGACAGGGGAATCGAGTCAATCGAGTAATCCCAAACATACCGACTAACTTACCTTCTGTGGATCACGGAGTGCTAGGATGTGGAGGTTTCCCAAGAGGTAGGATGATTGAAGTCTACGGCCCAGAGTCTGCGGGCAAGACGGCGTTGTGTCTGCATCTGATTGGAGAATGCCAGAAGGCGGGAGGTGTTGCGGCATTCGTAGATGCTGAGCATTCCCTATCCCCTTCATTCGCTAATGTTCTTGGGGTAAATATGGAGGAGCTGGTCATAAGTCAACCTGATTGTGGCGAGCAGGCTCTTGAGATCGTTGAAGGGTTAATAGATTCAAAAGCTGTTGACATGATCGTCATTGATTCAGTAACAGCACTCACTCCCCGAGCAGAAATAAATGGTGAGATGGGTGATAGTTTCATGGGACTCCACGCAAGATTGATGAGTCAAGCTTGTCGAAAACTGGTTGCTAAGGCGGCAGTCGCTGGGGTGATGCTCGTGTGGATCAATCAGATACGGGAGAAGGTGGGTTTGGTATTCGGATCACCGGAGGTCACTACGGGTGGGCGAGCACTAAAGTTCTACGCCTCAGTACGATTGGAGGTCCGCCGCCTTCCGCAATCCAAGAACGGCACGATCAAAGAAGGCGACGTCATCGTCGGGCATAAGCTGAATATCAAAGCTGTGAAAAACAAAGTGGCGTTTCCCTTTCGTGAAACTGTTGTAGACTTGCTATACGAATCCGGTTTTGACAAGGCGGAAAATCTGATCGAATATGCCCTGAAAATTGGGGTGCTCAAAGGAAGCGCATGGTTCGTAATCGAGGGGTCGGATGAAAAATTCCGAAGAGAAAAAATTCCCCTTGACATCTTGCGAGGAATGGTGAATAATTACCATAGTCAACTTCAAGCCAAATTGGAGGCCGAATATGAAGAAACCCGGAAGGAAGCCGAAGCCGGTTCAGAAGGATAAGCCGGTATTCCTGTATACGTCGAAATGCTGCAACGCACCCGCGACCAAAGCGCCCTGTGTATTCCTAGGATACCGGACCAAAGAAGCGGGTACTCAGGGACTCGGGACTTTCAGATGTACTGTCTGCCATAAACCTTGTAGTTGCAACAGGACGAAGAATTCTCTTGACAAGGTTCCCGAAACCTGCTAGGATGTAATCTGCGGTGGGATACGCCCTAAGAAGGACGAGGCCCACACCCGAGGCGGCGGGCAATCCGCCCCATATTTTCTGGAGGGTTGATGGAACTGAAGAAAGTGTACACGTGGGTAATTCTCGTTCTTCTTATCGCAGCGATGCTCTGCTTTGGGGAGATATTTGCCCATGGACAGGAAAAAGAATGCCCGGATAGCCCTCCCCCGATCTCTGATACCAACCCGTTCCCCCCGAACATTCTAAACAAAGACGGGAGTGTGGACATCGACAAGTACCCAGACCTCGCACCGAATTTTTTCTGTGAGCCGGATATGTTTCCTAAATGTCCATTCGATTGGCCACCCATCAAATGCAACCCAATAGACCCAAATACGGGCGGGACTGTGGACGTGTCCGAGCACAACCTGAAGGTCAACATCGTCTAGGAGGACTGGCATGAGCGAAGACTGCGATGTACAGGATGACCCCACTGTCTGCTGCATATATGCTTGCGGCGAGCCTTCTACCGTCTGTTTCGACGGTCAGTGGTATTGCGATATGCATGGAAAAGAGTATGTGGAGAGCAGGGAATCCATAGACGAAAACGGGCTAAGGCATCCAAAGCCTGAGACACAGGTCGTTCCATATGATTACAAGAACTATGTCGCCCCGGAAAAGAAATTGGAAGATGTGGGTACTCGATTCCAACATATTTCTAATTTTCAGGAACACATAGAGGCCGGGTTAATCGCAGTCACGAATTCTTTAGCCAAATACGCCAACGAAACGGACGTGATCCGCAAGGCGAAGTTGGAAGCGTGTCTGGCATTCATAAAAGCGTATCAGGAATCTTTGGCTGGGTATGAATCTAAGAAATGGGATTTCAAGAGGATGATAGATGCCTGCGAACCTTCTAGGACGGTGATAGCTGCAATCAAAGCAGATAAGGAACATGAGCGGGCGAAGCGGGCTATAAAGCTGAAGGCCGACGCAGAGGCGGCGAAGAATGGGGAATTGGAATGACCGACATATCCCGAATCCTAAAGGCATCTCATCTCTTAGCCAAGAAGCGAAAGGAGTCCCGAGCGAAGAACCTTACCAAAGCGAGGCAGCGGGCGCTGAGAATTTTCCGTAAGGAACAGTTCAAGAATTATGAAGACGCCGCCAAGAGATTTACTCTGAAAGAAATCGGGAAGGGCTGCGGGTCATTTCGCCGGTCATATCGGATTATGGGGACCGACTTATTGATCAAATTCCCAAGAATCGATGCGGGACAGAGGACAGAAGGAAAGCAGCACACGAGAGATGAAGTAAAAAAAATTCAGATACTCTTGAAGTACAAGGCATTCCAAAAGCATATTCCGCCCGTGTACTATTACAACCGGGCCGACGGGGTATTCGTTACGAAGTTCTATCCCGGTAGAAAATGGATCAAAGCCCGTTGGACTGAATTTGTGTCCAAACTGGTTCACGAACATACTGGAATATGGATAGACGATATAACCGGTGACAATCTGAAAACTGATGGAAACAATCTGATCTTTGTGGATTTGGGATATTGAATGACCGAAACTACAAAGAGTTCAATTCGAACGTATTGCGGGCTCATTGGAGTGATCCTCCCGATTGTCGTCGGAGTGTTTGTAATCTGGTTCGACCACATCCAACTTTCGCATAAATAAAGAGCCCACCCGAGCGCCGTCGGGTGGGACAGATTAGCACGACCCAAAGTCAATTCCATTTTCTGAATCGTTTATCGTAATTGTTTGAGATATGGGGGCGAATACATACCCGGCCTTGCTGGGTGTAATCGTATACGTCCCTGGGCCGAGTCCGGTAAACTCGTACCATTCCATATTGTCAGTTGTAGTAGTCCCACTTGCATCCCCGCTAAGAGTGACCGTAACCTCGCCGCCCGGAATCTTGTTTCCAAAGTGGTCTGGGTTAGGTTCCCATTGAACCGGATTCCCGAAAGTATGTGGGAGATGAACCAAATTCCCAAAGTGTACAGGTGATGGATTCCAGTTTACAACATTCGCAGAGACGGGTGGCACCGGATTCCCGTTCTTGTAAGAAATCGTGCCAAGAACAAACCCAGAGATCGTGTATCCATATGCTGCGGAGATCACATATGCTGCGGAACCAATAGCCGAATTGACGTACCCTGTTCGTGACGCACGAGCATATAACGTCTCGCTGGATGCGACAGAAACCGCCAGAGCGTATAGCGTCTCGTTACCCGGATGCGGACTACTGCCTACTTCGTAATAGACGTTAGTCGCACTTGCAGAAGTAATCGTAACGCTCTGCGTAGGCCCATACGATCCTGCGACGGGGTTGAACGTTGGTGTGGCCTGTTGAGCATAGGTCACACTTCCGATTGCCGAATTCGCATAAGGCGAACCTGTTGACAGAGCCTGAATTGTTTCTCCGGTCGTGATGCTGAAGGCCCCAGAATACAAAGTGCTTGAAGGTGTAGGCGTGCTACCATCAGTCGTGTAATACGTTGCTGTGGCATTTACGTCAACTGTGATAGTCACCTGTTGAATAATATTCGTTGCACCATCCGAGATTGCGAACGTAGGCGTGGCGAGTGGTGTATTCGTAGCTACGAAACTCACGCCCGCTACGTACTGACCAGATACAGTTGGGCTCAAACTGGTCGGAGCGAATGAGTATCCTGCCAGAGAGGGCGTGACCGTGTAAGAACCATTGGCGAGTCCAGGGAGCGTGTAATTCCCGTTAGCATCCGCGGGTACACTGCCGGAAGAAATTCCTGTATAAGTGATCGTCGCTCCCGCGATCCCTGCATTTCCATAAACAGGAAAAGCGTTAGAACTACCCGCCGCGAAACCAATGACCGAAGACATGGAAGTAGCTTGGTCATTATACATTTGCAAGCCGGGTGCTCCAGAAGTCCAAGTCGTATCAGTACGTGTTGTGACCAAGACTCCATTTTGATAGAGACTGATCGTGCTGCCTACAACGGATAGACGAATCACATCCCCATAAGCTAAAGTCATGGAGACATCAGCCCCTAATTGAACGCCCGACCCGTTTGTTACCACATTTAGGGTATAGTTGCTTCCATGACCTTCGTTCGGAGCCGTGAAGTCGTAGGCATTCTGGCCCGTCGCTCCCGCAGTGGTCCGTACCATGATGTGAATGGCAGCATAAGATATAGAAGCAACATCGTTTATGATCGCTTCGGCATATTGATCATTTGGAAATGTATTACCAGTCCAAACCATCAATCCCCATGTACTGGGTAGGATAGGTTGAATTGATCCTGAGACAAGTTCGAGACCGCCAGATTCTCCTGACCCCGACAGGGTGTTCCAATTACCACCGTCACTCAATGGATTTTCTGTACCGGGTACTCCTCCTCGCAGTCCTGCATCAAGAGCTATCTGCGGTTCGGGGAGTACTCCCTCACTGGTTGCCACTAACTCAGCTAGGGTTGCCATAGGGGCGGTGGCGAGGGTAAAAATGAATCTGTCAGAGGTCGCACCCGCTCCGTTATTAGTGCCCCCATAGAACATGTAGGTGATGCCGTTGGCTTCAACCAGACACGGACTAGAGGTTTGACCGCCCGAAGCCTGCGTCCCTTCAGATAAAGTGGTGCGGGGCAAGGAAGCCGTAAGGCCCGTCCAAGATATCAGGTCAGTAGACTGGATACGGTAGATATCCGAGGGAATTTGCTCGGCGGCAGTGCTATAGTTGAACCAAGCATAGTAATTACCGCCTATTTTTAGGACTTGGGCTGACGATGCAGTGTTGGCGTATACTGGATTGCTCCCGTACTTTGCCCAGGACAGACCGTCCTGACTCGTTGCATACCCTAGGCCAAGGGTGAATCCAGTAGTGGCGCACCCGCCAGTGTAGATCGCGTGCCAAGTAGTGCCAACAATCTCAACTACTTGGAATCGGTACTTGTAATAATCCCAATCGGTTGAGATCACACTCCCCGGTAGGATAGTGCTTGACACGAGGGAAAAGTTTACGCCGGTGCCATCGGTGCATGTGTAGAGGCTAACAGGAGCCCCAGCGGTATCAAACGGGCCACAAAAGAGGTAGTAAACGCCCGCGTTTTTGAATATGGTATTCCACGACATGTTGGCAATGATGGCTCCCGACTTCCGGGTCCACGATATACCATCAATACTCTCGGCATAATAGATGCTCTTGCCATCCATAAACCAAGTCTTGAAGACATTACCGGAGAGAAGTTGCGCGTTCCCCTCGTAGATTACCGCACCCGGCTGAGTTCCGGCGAACGAACTGCTTGCTGTGCTTACGGGGGTAAGTAGGTTTAATCCTTGCTTTGTCCAAATTGCCATAACTCTCCTATTTCTCAAAATCGTTTGTTTCAATCTGTCTACGTCTAAGCAATCCGGCCACTACTTTTCCTCCTGCATGATCCCATGCATCGAACTGCTCTGCCGCTCCTTGATAGTCGCCTGCGTTAAGCAGCTTCAACATAGTAGAGCCTGCGAAGGCCGCACATCCACAATTGAAACAGAAATCTACAAGTGCATCGAATTCGTTCTGGGTGAGCGGTACGATTACAAGAGAGTTTACATGGTCTACCGCATTCTGTACGTCCTGTAACAGTAACGAATTCGCTTCGTCTAACGTAATCACCCTGCCCGGATATACATCCGACCCAGTATGACCCCAAGCAATCGTCCACACGCCTGCTATGTCTTGGTATGCTGTAAGCCTGCATTTCTCGAATTGTTCTGTAAGCCGTAGCCCGTCTTGACTATATTCCATAATTCTACGATTTTGCTACGCCGTACAAACGCACCGTGCCCGAAGTTATATTGCCGTTACTAAGTATAATTCGCAACGCAGTTGCTTGTGTCGTATCTTTCCAAATCGCACCTCCGGCCTGCGTATAATAACCCCCGCCATTACCGGGTCCGTTCGTCTGATAAATGAACTGTCTCCATACTGCTGCGGATGAGTTATAAAGATTTATGCGTGCGGTTATTCCGGGTTGTGCAGCCTCATAAGCATCGCTAAGGTATGCGCCAGAAAATCCAGTTTGACCTGAATTAGCCCCACTCCCACCGCCATCCATTTTTATATAGGTGGTACCCCCCATATAATTACTGCTCGTAGAATCCCAAGTGAAACCGCCATCAGTAGATAATTGCCCTAGCAAAGCCGCTCCATTGTTTGCTGGGATTAAATTGATAGCTTCGATGATATATTCGTCATAAGTACTGGTAAGCATGCCAGTCACAAAATCCAATGTAGCGGAGTTGCTGGCAGTATGTTGTTCCAAGAGAATTAAAGCTCCCCCGCCTCCGCTACCATTTGCTGCTGCTGTAACTTGTCCTTCTGCATTGACTGTAATATTTGCATTTGTATAACTACCCGAAGGGTCTGGTGATAAAGGAGTAAGACCACCCATTGGTACATTTACCCAATAAGAGCCATTCCACTGTAGCACATCCCCAATAACGAGACTAGTGATGACAACATCGTTAAGTCCGCTGAGGTCAAGTGAAATGGAAGCATTTACCCATGTAGTCCCATTCCAAACAAGGATATCACCCGGTATTAGACTGGTCACATCTGTATTCAAGTCAGTAAAAATAGGTGTAGGAAAGCACACTGAAATGTTGCCACTGCCATCGAATTGCCAAGTTCCGTTCGTATACCCCGCGAGAGCTACTGGGGTAGAGTTTGAAAGATCTGCTGCCATATGTCCTCGAATCTCGCCATTAGTAAAGCATATAGCGATCAGCTTTTTTGGCTCCGTCTTCACTGTCGCGCATTTTCTCGACAATCTTTGGGTCAACTAGGTCTGGATGAACCCACCAGTCCTCAAAATTGTCGTATTTCCTCGGAGCGATATCCCCAACAACTAGAACATAGCCATGCGACCTAAGATATCGCCTGCTGCGCTCTTTTACACCGTCTTCAGGATGGAGATAATCATCGTGCTCAAACGTAATTACAGCAAACCGATGTTTTTCAAACGGTATTCGCAATAAGACGTTGAGGGAATTGGGTTCTACATCAATTTGTAGATAGTCATAGTCGTGCTTGATCAGTTCATCGTAATCCAATTTGTTTGCATCACCGGTAATTACAGTACTCTTCCGTTCTCTAGCGAACTTCTCTGTCATCTCTTTGTCGTAGTCAATGGATACACCGCTCCATCCCCATTCCTCAAGAAGTTTCGTGTTGTTCAACCAAGTAGGATCGTTGCATCCAAGTTCGAAAAAAGTACCATTGCGCTTTCCGTTCAGTATTGTCAGCGCAAACATATCTTGATATACCTGCGAGTAATTCTGTTTAATGTTACGTGAGCCGGGGAATTTAACCCGTAACCTCTCGTACATTGAATCGTAGTATGTCATAGGGTCACTCCACAGAGTGCCTTGGAGCCGATTCAGGTTATCCCGTACGGACGCGATGTGAATGGGCAGCATTGTCGGATCTTTTTTCAACTGTCGAAGTAGGTGAAGTGATTCATCAAACAACCCGATCCACCATGAGGAAACCGCCTGTTCAAACACGAGAGCATATCGCCCCGGATAATCTACATTCGTGCGCAATTTAGGGTGATTTTCGTTTAGTCTCTGCCCCATCACGGCAAAACTATATGACTCCTGCCAGTCTTTGTTTACTTCATATAGCCGACTGAGTAAAAAGTATGCTTCTGGTCTCTCTGGCATCAACGAGATAGCCCGCAATAGGACACCCTTGATCATGTAAGTGCGACCTCCCTGTCGTGTAAAGCAGTTGGCAAGCCGTAGCAGAGCCTCATAAGAAAGCAGATCATCTGGTGAATTTTCCGCTGTCCGAATGTAGAAGCTGGCCGCAGAAGAAGTATGGCCTAAATTTTCATACCATAGCCCGAGCGAGAAATTGTACTCTGCGTTTTTGGGACCGCTAATGTAGTTCAGCAAGGCGCTCATAGCCCTCCTCCGAGTACTTTAGGAATCATTTGTTCGGGCACCCGGAGGATGAAACCGCAATTATCCTGAAATCCAAAAGTGATTAACAGGTCTTTCTCATACTCTGCGAGCCCACAACAAAACTCAATTTCCCCATCCATGAATGAAAACTGGTCTCCGATACGCACGATGTTCCAATCGCGGTCGTAGACTACCCATCTGTGCATATACGTAGCGTCTTTTTGTCCAATTATATTATTAGACAAGTCGCAATCGTGGACGATGCAGATGTAATAACCGCGCCAAGGAATGACTTGGGAACTGCCACGAAGGAACGGCATACCTTCTACTTTGTTGCTTTCATTTACTTCTCGTGCTCGGCACGATTTCAATGTCGTCAAGTCAGCCTTAACTAATACGGCAGGATTCGTCCACTGGATGAAATGGTAGGGCATGTCTAGTACGGGCATCCAGTTTTTTTCGCAGTACCATGCGGGGTCCGTTGGATGTTCTATATGGTATCGAGCGGTTTCTCTTACTACATCGCCCGCTAATTCGAGTTCCGAAAATTCCATCCGGCCTTGTCCATTGGTCGTTGTGTCACGCCGAACTCCGATGCCGTACAGATGCCCATCCCAACGAACGAGCCGTGCATCTTCTAATCCCACAAATTCCCAAAGCGGTTCTTTGTCAAGGGTGCTTGTATCTATTTTCCAGTATCTCTCAATTTCGAGACTTGATGTCAGTTTACATAAAAAATTCCAAGTCCGCAGGTGCTGGTCATTCTCTGGGTGGAGATAACTTAGTGGACCGTACCTGCTGTTGAATGTCTGTCCGTTCTCACAATGATAAAGTGTGTAGTTGATGTTACGCAGTATGACCCAGATTTTACCACGGTCAACGAATACCGATGGATTACAAAGCCCGAGCCCCGCAGAATCAGCAGAGTTAACCATTAGCGGTTTAATTGTTCCACCTTCGGCCAAAACTGAGCGAACAAAGTTTCTAGTCATACTCCTCCTATTATGATTTAAGCTCCTGCTTTTGTCTTCAGAAGCTTCGGCATTCCGACATCATTTCCGAGTAGCGGATGCGGCATACCGCGAGCAACAATTAGTGTGTAGCAAGCTTCTGCTTCTTCTATTTTGTTGATATGCCGCCAGCAATGCCCAGCGGCTTCAGTGCAGCCGAGTCCACAGAAGCTCCCCAACTCCGTGATGTATTTGCACTCCATTTACCGAATCTCTTCCCAAGTTATACTGCCCCACGCGCCGGGAGCACCTGATCAAGCCGAAACGGGTGTTCAAGATTTTCACCTCCGCTGAGTTTACTCCAGCGAAAGCTCGCAGAACAAACACTGCGCGGTGTTCGACGTTGCGGATGTTCCGAAGTCCATCTGAAGATCGAACGCTTGAGTTGTGGTCGTGTTAACCGTAGCCGCCAACTGAGTGATAGCGGGAACCGCGGTAAAGACCGCAGCAGGTGACGCAGACGAGTAGATTATGGCAACGATAATGGTTTCCATCGTCGCTGTGCTCGCCGCACCAACCACTTTGCAGTACGTCCAAGACTCAAGTTCCCACCGCTGAGCCGCAGTTGTTACAGTGGGGATGGCAACCGTCGCCAGAACGCCGCCGTTCAACTTGACTTCAAAGTTGATGGTCATGGTTATGTTGACTGTGATGGTTCCCACAGCCTTACAGTGGAGAACAGAGCCCACCGTCTGCTGGTTCGCAACCAAGGTCAGAGAGCCGCTGGAGGAGGTTCCACCACCAACAACAAGCAAGGTGCCAAAAGATGTGATGTTGCCCGTGGCAGTGAAGCTGCAGCCGTCGAACAGCGTCATGGGGATACGGCGGGCATTGGTGCCATCGCCTACCGCCAAGTTCCCCGCCCCTGAGTATGCCGAGTTGACGACGCCCGCCTTGGTGCTGTACACACCCGCCGCGACCTGTCCGATGCCAACGATCTGGTTGCCGTTGGAGGCAGTGCCGATGTAAAGCTCCTGTGTATCCTCAGCCCAATAGAGCACGCCATCCGGCAGCGTCGGAATTGCGGACAAGTTGCCGCGTTCAGTCGGACCAGTTACCCCCTGAATTCCTTGAGCGCCCTGAGTACCTTGGATTCCTTGTATGCCTTGAGCCCCTTGTGTACCAATAACGCCTTGTGTTCCAGTTGTTCCCTGAATTCCTGTTGTGCCTTGATTTCCGGTTATACCTTGAATTCCCTGTGTACCAGTAATACCTTGAGTACCTATCGTGCCTTGCGATCCTATAGTTCCCTGTGTTCCAATTGCACCTTGAATACCCGTCGTGCCCTGATTGCCTTGAATACCCTGTACGCCTTGCGTTCCTATAGTACCTTGAGTACCGGTTAATCCCTGTATTCCAATCGTACCTTGCGGACCTTGGATGCCTTGAATTCCCTGTGTACCATTCGTACCTTGTGAACCGATTGTTCCCTGCGTTCCAATTGTTCCTTGCGAACCAGTAATCCCCTGAGTTCCGATAGTACCTTGAATTCCTTGGATACCTTGAATTCCCTGTATACCCGTGCCCAATGCTGCTATACTGCCTGCCGTAATGGAATAATTCGCAGTAGCACGGTCTATTGGAATTAGGTCGGTCGTCTGTGCAGGATCGCCCGGAGGAAGCGCCCTAATATTCGTATTTGCCATTACGGTGTAGTTATAATTTAACGCCATATTTCCTTTCCACTTCTACACCGCTCTAGACTATTCTCGTTCCGTTTACAAGCACGCCTAGATAATCACCGACAAGAATGAATTTGTTATCCACAAGAATTAGGGAATCTTGGCTTACCGGATTCCCATTTACGTAAATCGCGTTCGATCCACCGCCCCCTGTTGGTACAATCCATTCGATGTCGTCATTTGAGAGAACGTACGTAGGAACGGCTTTGTCTGTATATGGATTTGGTGCGATAGGGATGGTCTGTAAACCAATTACTTCTACTGTAGTGGCCCCAGATTCCGCAGACAGATCGCCACGTAACGGGAAGAGGCTGGCGGGGAAAGTTTCTGAGTTCATACTGCCTTTCTAAAACTTGTCGCAGAAGCACAACGCATTCAGATTGATATTGGTCGTCTGTGGATTTACAGCGTGATTCTTTGCGACCGCTTCCACCGCTGCCTGTAACCTCTGTGATGCGTTCTTTATTGCAGCTTCGGCTTGCTCTTTCGTTTGGAATAGACCAAACTGGGCATCCCGAACCGAGAGTTTTTCTGCTTCCGTCCATTCAGGATACTTAGGGGTTGCAAGTAATTGGGTCGCTTGTGGAATTTCTTCAGGTTTCAATGCTTCTATTTCCTTTTTCATACTTCCTCCTCATATTCTAAAATCCTGCATGTCCGGCGAATAGGCCCGCGATGAAACCGATTCCCAGACCTCTTTTGAACCACTTTACCGAGTTTTTCTTTCCTTCTGCCTTTACCGCCGCGACTTCGGCCTTGTTCTGGGCCGCTTGGTCGATATTCTGCTTCTTCAAACCTGCAACTTCTACACTCTGCGCGTCAATTACGCTTCGGGCTTCTGCAAGGGAATTACCTTGTGTGTTAGACAAAGTGGTCTCGTTTGCGAGATTTGCCTCACATACTGGTTCTTTCTCCAGTGCGTTCAGTGTGGCGTGTGCCCCGTCCGTTGTCAAGGACAAAGTTGAACCGGCCACACTAGGCGTCACCGTCGGCAGAAGTTGGTTCCACCGAGCCGCTATGCCCGCCAAAGGCAGGTTTGCATCAACCGCCGTCTGATTCTGAAGTCCTGCATTACGCTGAGCGACCGAGGCTGCAAGCGAAGCGATCAGCGTCTTGTCCGCCGCCTGTTGGGCGTTGAACTGAGCGATCATCTGGGATACGGTTATCTGCTGAGCTGCTATGGCGTCTGCGTCCGCCTTTACCTGTTGTACGAGTACAGCGTTCTTTGTGTCCGCCCGCACCGCCTCGTAATCGGTATATTTCTGAATCCCGAAAGTACCGCATGCGAGGACAAGGAACAGGCACACGATTGTCTCATGCTGCTTGAACCATGAAGTAGTGACAGTGGTCACCGCTGCGGTTGTTGCGTTTCCTTGCGTGCTGCTTGTAGTAGTAGTTGCCATATTCCTCCTATTTATGTGATGCCATCGCTTCGACTTCAACCGCGTCTCCGGGTATTGGTAGAATTGTATTGTCGGGCATCCTCACCATGCGGATAGACATTCCATAAGGGAATGTTTTGTTTAGATTTGCCGTGCCTACTACAATCGCTGAGCCAGCTACAGCGGCAGTAGCGAATGTGAAAGTATCGCTCCCTGAAAATGGTGTAGCAGTGGCCGGACCTGTCAACCACGCGGATGTATTCGCATTTAACGCCCCTCCGGGGCCAACCCACTCAAACACTAAGTCAGCAGAAGTGCTAGCCGTACTGTCTAATGTCCAAGCGGTAGCGGTGACCGCGTATAGCCCGCTAACTGGCACTGTATAAGAAAACGTCTGTGCCGTCGTCAGTAAGGGATAATCTACTTGCCCTTGAACTAGAGGTATCGCCGCAAGGATAGCCACGACCGCCGTAAATCCAGCACCCGTCTTGAAGTGAAAGTCGCCCACGCCATAGTTTAGACTTGGAGCAGGGAAGCCCAAATCGTGAACGCTCCATGAAAGATTATAGTTCGTGTCATTGAACGGGCTGTCCCACAGAACCGGGACTGCCGCGAATCCGTTCAGGATGTCTGTTGCGGTTAAGGCATACGTTGTTCTACCCATCGTTGAAATGTTTGCCATAATGCTCCTATAATGCGTCTACAATTTCCTTGAGAGTTTGCCCGTTAGGGACTTTTACGTATATGACTTTCGAATTCGTGCTTACGTGAGTTGTATCAGTGGTTGGAATGGCGACATATAAAATCACTTCATCACCACTTTTCTTCATCAAAACTCCAGACATGGCTTTCTCCTATGCAAAGAACAAATTACCAAGTGGTTAGTGCTGCCCGTTTCCACTGGTTCGTTGCTGTACAAACATAAACATATGACGAATCCCACGTAATCGTCCCCGCAGTCCCATATGCCGAAGAACTGGTAGGTGTTGAGGTTGGGATAGAGACTCCCGACGGAGAAATTGTCAAACCAAATCCTCCTGCGACACCTACGAACAAAGGGTTGCCATACACATAACAAGTATCGCCAGATGTACTGATTATTCCTGCATGCCCCGGCTCATTAGACAGATTGAAATTGCCGAATCCATCACCAAGTAAAAGAGCATTACCGTTACCATCTGAAACTCCGCAACCATAATTCGTTCCATCAAAGAACATGGAAAGACCGCCACCGCTGTTGTCTACAGTAAAATATACGGCTCCATCACTCATTTGGAACGAATTTCCAAACGCATCCGTAATCGTAATTCCAGTTGCATCTGTTACTATACTATTACCAAACGCGTCCGTAACAGGCACTCCTGCGGTCAACTGATACGTTTCATCGGCAAATCTCACGCCAAGCACGCTTGCATCTACTGAGGTACTACCCATTCTTTTATTGTCTGACATATTATCTCCTAAGGCATTTGTACAAGCCGTACATCAAGATTATACGGGTCATCCGTTGCCCCGCCCGCATATGCGGTGCTTAGGGTAATCGTCGTTCCACCAATACACAATAATGGATATGTTTCCATTATAATCGTTCTAGAGTCTAGGGGTAGGGTTACTGTAATTACTTCTGGTCCTAGTTCGCAAGTGTAATTGATAGTGACTATCAACTGGTGCCCCGAAGCCCCTGTGCCCGCTGATGATAGATACATAGATATGGCGACCATATCTGTAGTAAGGGGTGTCAGAGAGACAGATTGTTCAGTAGTAGTATTAAGTAGTTGAAGCCTTTCTGAAATGACAGGCACAACATCCGATGCTGGTGATATATTGGATGGAAGAATTATACCTTGACAGGAAATTGTTCCATCTCGATTTAATGCTATCAGTTTATTCCCCTGCGGGTCATTCCATTGCTGAAACGCTTGTTGCGGGATGTTGCCCGCACCTTCTAAAATTGACATCTTTGTCTCCCAGCGGAAACCGGCATATTTTGATCGGGCTAATCCCGATACGCTCTTGCGAATATCCTGTTCATCCTTTCTTACTTCGATTTCTTTGCCCTGTTTAGGCCCTAGGGCGGGGGTGGCGCTAGGAGTTTCACCTAGCAAAACCTGCTGATATGATGCTCTACTTCGATTTCTTTACCTTTTTAGGAATCTTAGAATAGTCCGTAGACTTGTCCCACTCCTTAAGCCCTGCCTTGCCACCAAATTTTGAAGGATTTGCATGAGCAAACCGACTTTCAGCAAGCGAAGCAAATGGGTTGGGCGGAACAAGTCCGCCGAACTCGCCATCTTTCTGAGTACCGGGATGGATGCCCGTGCCGATCTCCACTTCACGCCTTAGTGTACGGGAATAAATCTTGTCGTGCTCCTTAGTTTCCATCCCAGCAAGTTGTGTACGAACTTGCTGGTTGTTGCCTGTAATTTCTATCTTTGATTTTTTATACATATTACTTCCTTTTAGCCATACACGTTCGTCGGGCCGGAGTTCTTTCCTTTAGGACCGTCAGAGATTCAAGGACGCTCTGCCAGACTATCATATTCTTATCGTAATGATCGGCGACGGTAGCCTGTAACATATCCGTCTTGCCCATGGAATCTTTGAGTAGGGAATTGGTCTGCTTAGTTTCTTTCTCAGTTGAAACGGTCGCCTCTTCGATATGGCTCAGGTGGTTTTGCAGAAGCCGTTCTGCCCAATCCGCCAAGTCCTTTTTTGTACTAGTATATGCCTTGATGACAAAGGCGAATCCAGAAATAACCGGCATCCAGAATTTGAAAATTTCGTAGGGTGTGTACATACTAATTCTCACTCACTTTCAAAAGCGGGTGTCCCTTTACGATTCCTTTACCCAGTTGGTGCCGGAATTCGGGCTTCTCAAATAAACCATGCACGGGTGCGTTACGAGTATCCATATGCGGGCCTGTCAACGGAGCATTACTGGTATCGCCTATCCAGCCGTGGGCTTGCATAGGCGGCTTCACAGGATCGGTATCGAGCTGAGGTGAGATACCTTTAGGATTCGGGAGCTGTTTACCACCAATATATACATCGTCGGGCATATCTAATCCTGTTCTCTCCTCAACCGTTCAATCTTTCTGTCAATCTCTTTCTCTGCGCGTTCTCGTTCCTCTATGCTACATACAATCCCTAACGCAACAGCGAGTACGAACAATAGTCCGACTCCATAATTTATGAGCGCATCCATGCTATTTCCTAATCGTTACGTTCGCCAGATCAAAGGTTACGTGCATCGTGGCCTCTGTGTCCACTTTCACCCCGTTTAGCAACGCCGATTGGAATTGGGTCTTCTCAGCGGCAAGGGTTGCCTGTTCGTCTAAACCGAAGCCAAGACCACGTTCCACTGCAATTACATGTACTTTCCCTGAGGCCGAGAAGTTGACTCGAAGGAGGATTTCGCCCGTAATCTGATACTTCCGGGCTTCTTCAGTGTACATCGGCTTTACATATGCCGTTACAATGACCGGACTCGTGATTACCTTCTCGGGGAGCGGAGTGTTGCCCGACTTCCCGGTACCGGCCGATCCCGAGCTGCTTGTACTATTACCAGACCCATTCCCTGTGCCATTGCCGCCGAATACCTCTGGCGGGGCGTAAGACGGCCTTGCAGCGGTCTCTCGCGGCAAGATTAGGCCGTTGGGTGTAAATTGGACTACTGGAGCCGCCACGGCAACCTCCTGCGTGGGCTTACCCTTCGGAGCTTCCTTCGCCACTTGAATCGGGGCCGGGATAGATTCCGGCCCGGAACGTGCTTTTTGCGAAACTGGCGATGACTTAGGAAGAATATGAACCTTAGCCTGAGGTAAAGACTTTACAGTCTTGGCCAGAGGCATGTAAACGATGGAAATTGCCGGTTCGATAAGAGTTGTCGGTTTTATGATTCCAAGATGAATGAGACCCGCCCACAATGCACTCTGAAGTACAAACGCGGTGATCAGGGACGAATAGTTGAACTTCCGTTTCGGCAGTAAACCTAATGTCAATTCCAAAGTATTCCTCTTTATACGTGCTTGGCCGGTTCCGACTTGCGACCATGCTGGGGCGAACCTGAGTATATTTAGGTCACGGGTTTGGACCCGGTCGGACGCCCATTCGAATACTAAGCAGTTTGCCCAGAACTCGAAACTTGTAATGCTTCTAATTCTTTCTCCAGCAAAGCCAATGCCCGCCAGGCCATCTTTGCGGAATGCCGGACTCCATCGGAATCGACAGTACCTCGTTGTAGAAAGTGGCGAATCAATGCGTCAGCTTCGTCTGTACTCTTAGAACGATCCCAATGCAAAGGCGCATTCGGGCCGTTATGTTGAACATTGCCGACGAAGGATACATGAGCCACTTCCGCCGCTGCAAGTGGGAAGTAGTCAAGGAATCCTGTGCCTACAGGGTAGGTCTTCCGTTCCTTCGCATCTGTGACAAGATTAACTTCTTTCATCGCCGTTCCTCCTCGTATTGATATGTGTAATAGGATTTCATCCACGATGCTTTCGAATATATTCCAACAATTCATCCGTATTTTTCAGGATGATACGTTGCGGAAAACGATCAAAGAGGGATTGGATAGCTCCCACAATTATAATCTGCTTCCCCCAGGCGTGAGCAAAACCAGTCTCCTCCATTCGGCTACACGTGCACCAACTGCTGGGAACTGTCTTTGTAGAAAGATCATCCGAAAAACGAATCAGCGTATCCGCTGCGAATACGTCATTAGCATCCATTGCCGCCGTATTCTCTAAGAATCGCTTACGCTTGATCTTTCCCTCGGGTAATGGTTCTTCATCTAACCATCGAGATGTAACCTTTACGCCCAATTCCTTGATGCGAAGAGAAAGTTCTTTCATCTCTTCTTTTCTCCAGAAAGCCGCTGCGAGATAGACTTTTTTCATTGTCCACCTTCTTTCGGTGGCGCAGGAAAACGAATTAATTTATACCCGATGATCTGGCGTAATTGCTGATACGCATTCAGAACCGGCAGATTGATAAGAGAATAGGGGAATTCAAACGTCTCCTCTTTCTCACCTTGGATGTCATCTTTGGTGTAAATCGTAAGCAGAGCGTGATCACCGATCCCGCCGCTTCCATCAAATTTCACCCGATTCAGACAATCTGGATTACCACAATTACAACCTTCGTTTTCACTCATGACTCCTCCAGTCTTCGTGTGCTTTGCCAACTTCTTAGGTATGCTGTAGCCCGTCGCAGGTGATTAAGCTGCGTTTGTAGTCTTTACATTCCCTTCCTTCTCACTCAAAACTAACCTTCCCCAACTACCACAATCATTACAAACAAACCGTTGATACTGTCGAGTAATACATCGAACAGTTCCTCGATATTGTACATTATGGCTTCCGCACTTCGGACACATACCACGGGTCCAAAAGGTTAGATTCGGGTGCGTTTTGGCGTACGGAGCGAGACGATAGTAAAGTTTTTCGAGCAGGAGCACATCCATCCTGTTGTACTTCACCATCTGATTCCAGCACTTCATGTCACCTTTGATACAACCTTCCCAGAGGTCGAAGTCTGTATGAATCTTGTGCCCAAGATCAAGCAAGCCACAAAGGTCGTCGAGGGAATTCGAATTGTAACGAGCAACTTCCTTGACCATTTTCTTCGTGTCAATCGTTTTAAACGGGCTTGGTGGTTTAAGACCATGAAGGATGAATCGACCTGTGGCAACTTTAATATCGAACTGGTCGCCATTATGAGCGATTATCACATCGGCTTCATTAAACAGATTCCAGAGGTCTTGTATCAAAGCTCTATCGTCATACGAACCGGGCATGTAGCCAGGATAATCGGGGAGGGCTTTTGAAATTATTTTATTGTCACCTAACCATTTGGCGACCCAAGTTGCCACGCATGACTCTTGTGTGAAACGGATGACGTTTTGATCCCAGCGACCCCAAGTATACCCTTGGTTCGGCAGAGTTTCAATATCAAGTACGAGAATTTTGGGTTGTTCAACTGCGAGTTGCGTTTCGCTCATTTGTCCTTTCGTGTATCCCTCTACAGTTTTAGATTACCAAAGTACCCATCATTTGTCAAGAGAAATCTTTTGGTCTTCTTTTACATCCACTTTGGCATCCCCTGCTCCCACCTTTGTACTGACGT
>Ga0208937_1000580_pt1 | contig 25950 bp, 28 predicted proteins | sample June2015DPH_11_5_FD_184705 | JGI IMG/M metagenome (GOLD analysis project Ga0208937, IMG submission 184705) | Peatland microbial communities from SPRUCE experiment site at the Marcell Experimental Forest, Minnesota, USA - June2015DPH_11_40... | ecosystem: Environmental > Terrestrial > Soil >...
CTCCGCAAAATCTTCGTCGCCGCACGTCCTGATCAAATAATCGCTTTCCTCGGACAACTCCTGTCGCCAAAACTACCCATCAAACCCCTGCGTTTCTTGGCTTTCCGATAGCGAGTCGAGTACTATGCTTACGTCCCATCTTTTCCTCCCTGCCTTGCGGACCAAAACGTTCCATCACCGGAACGCACAGTGCATCACAGCAAAATCGACCTGTCGAGGTCCGGTTTGGGTCATCAACTGCCGCGCCGGCCATCGACCCAGCGCGGCAGCTAGACACCTAATAACGGACACGAACGCAGGCGATCGGCGCGGCAGAGATGGGCCAAAGGCCGACATCGTGAACGTTCCAAAGAAGGTTTTGCGGCGCAGCCCGAAGTCGTCTGACGTTTGAGGTCACCCGCATCGACGTAGTCACACACAACGGCGCGATGAATCGGGCTATCAGACCTTCGATGTTCGCCTGTCTAAGTTAATCAGCGTGGGAATCAGCGTCACGCGCAGATCGCGTTTCTGAGTGAGGCGCTTTTCGTAGTCGGAATAGTCTGCCTCCGATATGCCGAGTGAACCGTCTTCGCAGGCCAGCACAAAGACTGCGGCATCAATCCCATGTGGCCCTAGTTTCAGACATTGGTCGACAAGGGCCTGAAGAAGTCCACGACGTTCTTGTCGCTCGCTTATTCCTTGAAGGGCTACCAATCTAGCCCCGAGCGCACGGTAGAACGCCTCTCGGCCTTCTGATCTGATGCGCTTCGGGTCGGGTTTCTCGTTTGTGCCGTGCACTTGGGTCGATTGCAAGGTGGTCGGCATCCCTGTGTTGCATGCCGCAGATCGCCGTTATTCGCCTCGAATTGCACGAGGCATCGGAGGCAATGCCCGCAATGCTCCCGATGCGCTCTGGTTCAAATTTTTCGCCCGGCAGCACGCTCAATTGTGTCGCTGCTGATATCGACGAAAGGCACGTTCCGGTTTTTGCAGTCGCTCTTAATCCACTCGCTCACCTTCGCGCACAGTAGGGCGTTGGGCAGTGCGGCCTCCGCAGGAATACCGCGCGGCCATAACGCGGCGATGGCCGCCTTGGCGCGATCGCGCTTATTTTGCCTGCGAGAGTTCGCCGCAGTGGTCGTCTTTCGCCGTATTAGATCAATCGAGCCTTTCTGCTCATGTAGCCACGCCTGATAGTCGTTTTCCTCGAGATCGACGCGGCCCATGCGTTCGCCACTGGCCAGGATTACGACATTACTCGCTACGTCGATGTCGGCGCCTTCCCATTGCGCACGCGTCATCGGCCGCCACGGTTGGGAGTAATGTCCGCGCCAGCATGCTCGGATGCAGCCGGCGTGAAGCGGATCGAGCAGTTTGACCTTGGCGGCTCCGATACTGATGCCCAGGCGCTTTGCAACTTCTTCAACCGCATCGGCGATCGGCTTGCTCGTCATTTCGTCACCGCCTTCTGCATGGGGACGACTTCGGCGCCCGGCTTCCCCGCTCCGGTGATGACGCTGCCGATCTTCTCGGCGGCCTCGCGGAGCGGGTCATCGGCAAAGTGCGCGTATCGCTGAGTCGTCCGCGACTGGGTGTGACCGAGCAGCCGGCCAATGATCGGTAAGCCAAGCCCCCCGCCGGCGCTGACCGATGCGAACGTGTGCCGCAGATCATAGAGCCGGGCATCCTTGCCGAGCCCGGTCTCCTTCCTAACGAAGTGCCAGATGTGCCACAGCGCCGCCAAATGTTCGCCCGGCTTATCCCCTGGGAAAATCCAATTGCCTTTGCGCTTTTTGCGCAGTCGATCGATCAATTCGATTGCCGGCGGATTCAACGGCAGCCGGTGCACCTTGCGTTGCTTGGTGTGGGCGCTGGGCTTGATCCAGTAGCCGGGCTCCTTGTCGAACTCGTCCCAACTAGCCTTCAATGCCTCTGCTGGCCGGCACCCGGTCAGCATGATCAGCCGCGCGCAATCGGCCGCGACGCCGGGATATTCCGCCAACGCGTCCGTGATTGCGGCCAACTCCGCTTGGCTAAAAAACCGTTCGCGCCCTTCCTCGTGATTGCGCTCGATGCCCTTGCAGGGATTGCCCTGCGCGGCATTTCGCCAAGGCGTGTTCTCGCCGGGCATCGGAACGAGCGAAAGCGAGAACATCTTTGAGCCGATGGCCAGGATGCGGTTGGCCCGGACGGGTCGCCCGGACTCGGTGACCTTGCGGTGCATCGCGCGAATGTCACCGCCATGCACGTCCGCGATCGTGGTGTGCGGCCCGAGGAGTTTGCCGATCTCTTCAAGCATCCTCTTTTCGTCCTGGATGCGATGCTCGGCGGCGGACTTCCGCGGCAGATGCTCCTCGATGTAGCGGTCGATCAGGTTTTGGACGGTCGGCGCCTCGCGGCGCTCGCGCTTCTGGCCGGCAGGATCGTGTCCCTGGTCGATCAGCGTGCGCAATTCCTTGGCCCGCTCGCGGGCCGCGGTGACCGACCATCGCGGGAATGAGCCGATCGTGTAGCGGCGCTCGCGCCCGTCGATCCGGTAATTGAGGAAAAAGGACTTCGAGCCGCCCGCATAGACGCGCACGCCGAAGCCGGTCACCTTGGGGTCGTTATCCCAATAGGTTGCCGTTCCGGTCTTGGGAGCCGGAACGTCGCGGACAAACTCATGCGTGAGCCTATCCGGTTTCTCTGTCCGCTTACCCATGAGCCCTCCCCGCGATCGGCCAAGTCAGAGATTCGTCAGTGTCGCGACGTGCCGCGACGTGCCGTTAAACTGTCACAGCGTTCCGCTTACGTCAACATATAACCGCGATTTTCATGGGCTTATTTTGGCGATCTGTGGAAAATTCGTCAGTATCAGAGGCTTGCGTCAGTGCCATCGAGCCGACTGCAAAACCGTTTACCCCGGTTCAATTCCGGGCGTGGCCTCCAGCCTTCACTGCTCCGCAGCTTCGGCTCGGCAAGCCCTGATACGAAGGCTGCCGCGCCGTAGCATTAGCGAAGGCGGGCGTAACAGGATTTATTGGGGCCTCATGCTTTCAAAGCCGGCGCGGCTTTGTTATAGGCAACCGCGCTTACGCCGAGTGGGCATCATCGTTCCCCGGTAGCTCAGCGGTAGAGCAACCGGCTGTTAACCGGTTGGTCGCTGGTTCGAATCCGGCCCGGGGAGCCAAACTAAATCAAAGACTTAGTTGCGACTTAAAATTGCTCGATCTTGCACAAGGATGGTGTTTGGCAACATCGGTGGCAACATCCTGCGGATTTCGCGAAGGGATAAGGACCCGCTCTTCCGTATCGCCTCAACCATCTCGTCGGTGAACACGATGGGACCAAAGGGAAGCCATCCTCCATGCCCGAGCTGCGAAAAACCAAATACTTCGTCACAGACGGAGAAACCGGCTTCGGATTTGCGTTCGAATACGAGGGGCAAGACGATTTCGATCGCGCAAAGTAGGCGCGCGGGACGCATCCGCGATCAATGCGTCGATGTCACTTTGAGCCAAAACCCAGCTGGGCGAGCGCGGCGGCGACGACCTGATCGCCGGTCAGGTGGCGGTGCTGCAATAGTGCTTCCGCCACGACTTCGATGGCCGCGCGCTCATGCTCGACCAGCGCTCGAGCGCGGTGCCGATAGCGGGTGAGCACGGCATCATTCCAATTCAGGCGCCGCCGGCGCAGCATCGTTTTGATGACTAGTAGGTCGCCCTGCTCGTCAGCATCACCGAACGCGGCGATCTCGGCCTCGGGCCCGGCGAACGCAGCCACGGTCCAGCCGGCAACCTCGGCGGAGCCGAGACGGCGCCGCATAGCGCGTGCCGCCGGTGCCATCGTCGCGGATGTAGACGGCCGCCAACGGCAACGCGAAATGCATTGGCGCTGATAGTGTGGCCGCTCTCGTGTGTTGCGGCGCGGGCGAGTAACTCCGCTTCGCCGCGCACCTCAGCGCCGGTGCACAATGCGTCTGAACGACAACCTGTCCGCCTCGCTTTTCGTGGCACGAAAGACGGCGAAGCCGCGTAGGTTGCCTTCCTCGGTTTTCAGCGTGACGGTGGAGCAGCTCTTGCGCTCGGCGGTGTCCTTGGCGTGGCGCTCATGCCGGTTTTTCATGTTTCGTAACCTTTAGCGTGACGCATCGGTGGACATCGTGAAAACCCTTGGTAAATATGGATTTCTGTTTTCAAAAGGGGTTTCAAACTGGTTTCAAACCCGCCGCACCTCGCGGGCGTGCCGTCCGCGCCGCTTGCTCATTCGGGTTTCGAGAAGATCCAACTTCACCAAACGGCCGACATCGCGCAGCAGGACTCGTTCGCGGTAGACGGGGTTCATGCCAGCATACGCCGGGACAGCCTGGCCGGTATTCGCCGCCATGTCGCCGACGGAGACCCAGTCGTCCTTGCTGCCGAGCCATTGCCAGAGCGAGAATTGGCGCTGATATGCGGCCATGTCGGCGCCACGAGCGGCGGGCGGTATAATGAGCTCGCCCGAGCTCGGCGTCGTCGGCACCTCGATCTCGTCGGCGCTGTTGTAAACGTACCTCGTCAACGTCCCATCGACATCGGCAAACCACGGCGTCACGCGCATTTTTAAGGACGATAGCGGGACCGGCTTTGCACCAGCAGCCCGGACGGGGCGCCTTGCCGCAAGCCGACTTTCGAACTCGTCTTCTGGAACGGCGGCACGCGCTTTCATGCGGGCACGCATCCGCTTGTCGATGCCGAAGTCGAGAAAAGTCGCACGGCGGCCGCTGTCGCGCACTTGTCCAATTTCGCCGCGTTTGACCATTTGCTCCAACAGCAGCCCGCCTTGCCTCTGGGCTCGCGCCACGATCTCGGCGATCTCAGTCCGCGCCGCGGCGTCGGCTGCCAGCTCCACCGCTCTCTCTTTCGGCTTCAACCTCTTTCGCGCCGCCTTCTTTGCTTTGGTTTCCTTCAGCATCTCCGCGAGGTCAGTTGCGGCGCCAAGCACGGCGAGGATGTCGCCGATGGTCGAGGCGAAAGCTAACCGTTGGCGGAGAGCAGCAGGATCGCGCCGCTGGGCTTCGGCTGCATCAGCGGCGGCCAGGGCGGCAAGCGGCGGCGGGTCGATGTTTGGCTCGATGGTGAACGTCCCGTCCGCCATGGCGACGGCGACAGTCGACGTCACGGCTATCATCCGAGGACCCACTGCCATACCCCAGCAGCCGCCAAGACCACGGCAATGACGAGCCCGGCGGTGATGGCCTCCCGCAGGAGCGCGTCGGTGGTGGTACGCTCGTTCATCGCAGCACCACCTCAGCCGCCCCTATAAGGCCGCCGGAACATATCGGTCGCGTTCGGGTCGAGCTCCTTCTGCCGCTTTGCCGCCCTGCGAAGCATGGCCGCTTCAAGCTGTTTATTGCTGACTTCAGCCTCAAGCTCGGCGACCCGCGCGCGCAGCGTTTGGTTTTCGATGAGCAAATCGTTCTCCGCCACAGCAATCCTCCTATCAGATCATGCCGGCGGCAGCGGCAGCTGATGGCCGGCGTCCTGGCACAGCGCGGCTACCGCCTCGCGCCAGGCGGCGATTGCGGTCATGACGCGCTCACGTAGCGTAACCTCGTCATCATATTTCGGCACCACCGCTGCACGTATTTGATCGAGCGGCTCGTCGCGAAGCGACCGCGCCCGCACTGCGTCACTTGGTTCCAACCCACGCGGCCCGCCATCGTCGGAGACGAGCTGTCCGACAATGCCCATGATGATGGCGCTCCGCGCCTTCAGGTCCGCCGCCTCGGCGAGCAGCCGCGCCGCGACCGGCGCCAATACCCTATTGACGGCGACGACGACGTCGTTTCTTCTCCATCGTTCCGCATCTTCAAGGTCGACGAGGTCGGCGGTGAGCTTGGCCAGAGCAGCATTGCCTGCGGCCAGCTCGTCTTGCGAATCGGCCTCCGCCATCCGTGCCGCCTTCATGGCCGCCGGTGCACGAATTTCGGATGAAGTCTTGAGCGCGTCGGCGACTGACGCGGCATGCGAGGCGCGTGCCGCATCAACGGCAGCGCCAGCAGCCTCACATTTAGCAGCGGCCGAGCTGACTAAGTCCTCGGCGCGTACAATGGCGGCGCGTTGGGAGACAACCGCGGCCACCGCCTTGTCGGCCTCGGCGATGGCCTCACGTAATGCGGCGCGCCGCGGGTCGGCGTCCTTGTCAGCAGCGGCGTCCTTGCGAATTGGTGTAACGCTCATCGTTTTTCCTCATGTCAGAATTTCAGCCGCGCGGTCGCCGTCATCAGGTGAGAACGGCGACCGCGGGCCTCCTGGCCGGAATCCTCTTTGGATTTCATACCGAGCGTATTCCGCTTCTTCCGAGGGACCAGCACAGCTCAGATGCTTTGTATCCGATTGCTTCCCGGATACCTCTCATGAAACTTTTTGCTTGGCGCCACGGATCGACGATCAGTCGCCAGCCGTTCCGCCGGCCGCATCGGCGGGAGCGCAGGCAGCAGTCGCGCGACCTCGGGATAGCGGCGCCGTAAGGCAGCGTCGCTGGCCAGCTCGCTGCCCCTGCCACGCTCGCCGCTAATTGCGAAATTGTTTTTTGGTTCGCCGGCAGCAAAGTCTCTAGCGCCCTTCGTCGCTTTGTGTACAAGGTCCAGCGCACGCTGGCAGTCGTCTTCGCCGAGGCCCTTGTCCTTGAGAAATTCGACGAAGGCCTCATCTGTATCCGGCTCTTCATCGTGGCCATCCGCTGGCGCATGCTGCTCCAACAAGTCAGCGACGCGGGCCATCTGCTCGTCGGACAAATTCAAGTCATCATGCAACAGCCGCTCGATGGCCCACCTGAGCTTCTTCAGCCGGCTACCTTCGCCGTTGCCCTCACCTGCACCGTTGTTGTCGTGCCGCGGCGCTGGCGGCGGCGCGGGGAGCATGCTTTCGTCCAAGCCTAACGCCCGAAGGGCCTGCCGCGGCCCGCCAGGAAAACGGGCTCGGAGGGCTGCACCTAATTTCGTCGATCGAGTAGTCATCGCTTTCGTCCTTTCTGTTAGTAGTCCGAAAAACCGCAGCACCCGCGACCGCCGCCCGCACGTCGCAGTGCGCCTTGGGCGTTGATCCGCGCAACCAGGTCCCACGCGGCCTGAGGATTCGCTCTGATCTGCGCGCACACGCCGAGCTGTTCGGTGGACGCCGCATGCGCCGCCATGGCGAGCGCAACCACGACATCAATTTTATGGCTCTGCTTTTCCTTCGCGATGCGCCAGCCGCGTGACGTTTCAAGCGCCACCGCACGCGATACCGCAAGCCGCATGGCGGCGTCGGGATAGACGGTTAGGTTGCGGCCGGTGATGAGCTCATAGAGACCCTGTGACGCGATGGTGAGGTTGCCGACACTTTGCGGGAATTCCGTCATCCGGACGCCAGCGCGGGCCAGCCGCTGCGCGGTGGACTGCATTTGCCACGGGTCATACAACACCTTCTGCACGTTAAAACGCTTCTTCAGCTCGAGCACCGTGCTCTCGATAGTGGCCTCAAAGTCGAGCGGGTCGTCCTTGCTTGGCTGAAATATGCGATGCCAAACAAGCCGCACGCGCTGGCCGTCCGTGGCGCACGCCACGATGGCCGTGCTGTCATGTTTGACGCTGGCGTCGATGCCGACATAGATCGGCAGCGACCTATCAGACAGCACCGGCGTCAGCCCCGGATCGACGATGCGGTCCCACGCTTCCAAGGTGGCGAAGCCGGACTCCGTCGTGGTGAACCGGTTCTCGATCATGCGAAGGTACTGCGCGGGACGCAGCGAACGCCGCATGTCGGCCAACCATGCCTCGGTCTGCAAGGGCGAGATCGGAACGTGCGACCAGAACATCAGCACGCCGTCACCGGCGTAAAGGTCGGTCCCAACAACCGGTTGTTTCAAACCACGTTCATAGAGCTCGTGCAGCAGCTCAGACTGGTCCTCGTAACCGGCATGTGACACGACCAGCCGACAAGAAGTCTGCCGCGTCGGCACCGGAACGAACTCGTCCCAGAGCCGGCGCGCGCGTTCCGACATGGCGCCCCATAATTCGTCGGCTACCACAATGGTGGGATGGCCGCCGGCTGCACCGGCGTAGTCGGAAGCTACTGCCGTGATGGTAGCGCCAGTCGCCGGGAAGGTAATTCGGTCAGCCCCAACCCTGGCCTCACGCCGCAACAGCGGTGACGCCTCGATGATGCGGCGGCACACCTCGAAGACCCGTGACTGCGCCTGGTCGAAGTCATTCGCAATCAGATAAGCTTCGGCGTGCCTTTCGCCGAACAATACAATAACGGTAATGACGAACATGGCGGCGAAGGTGGTCTTGCCGCTCTTCTTGATCGCCGAGTAGATTAGTTCTGGATAAAGCAACCGGCCGTCGGGACGACGACGAAAGGCGAGCCTCAAGAAGGCACGTTCGGCCTCTAACAGCCCGTACGCCTTGCCAGTCTCGGGATTGACGAGACATTCCTCGATAAAGGCACATGGGTCGGCGCGGTAACGCCTCAGCGCTTTGCGGTCGAGCATCATTATTGCGGCCTCGGCGGAACATCGATGGTCGCTTCGAGGTCGAACAGCTCGCCATCGTGCGAGGCCAAAAGCACTCCGTATAATGCCCGGCTACGACTATCGACTCGATAGCCGTGGCGCCGGCACCAGGCGGCCATATGCTCTACATCAATTGAGAACTTCTCGACCTCGATCCCCTGTGCTTCAAACTCGCGTATCGCCCTGTTTGTCTTCCGCACAAAAGCTTGATAACTGCCGCAAAGCTTGTCGTCAGCAACAGCTTGAAGCTGCCGCCAGCTTTCGGGCGTAAACCACGGCATGCCCAACCCGCTCATGTTTTCAGCTCGTTGAGCAAGCCGGCGGTGGCGGCCAGCAAAGGATCACCGGCCGCTTGGGCGACGATTAAGTTCGTGAGACCAAAACCGTGCAAGACAGTACAGGCGGCGGGCACCGAGATCTCGCCCAAGCCGATGTCAATTTTCAACCGATCGCGGATACGATGTCCGACCACCAATGCCAAGTAATGCCCGCTATAAGCGGCCGGGCAGATCGCGAAACCCTGATAGCGTGCACCGGGCGCACGCTTAGGCGGGCCCTCTTCCGATGGGCGCTGGGACGAGCGCCGGCGGCGGTTCAACAAAACGCTACTCATGCTCTTCCTCGCCAGAAGGTGCCGCGCTGGCCACGACGTCGCCGCTGGTTAGCGTTTCGTCGGCCGCCATATCGGCCGCCTCGTCGGCATTTGACTCACCGACGGCCTCGCCAGCAGCCTTCGCAGCGGCCTCAGCTTCAGCAGCCTCGCGCTGGCGTTCCTCGATGCCGATCCGCATCAGGTCGCCGAGCGACGGCCCGATGTCCTTCGATACCCGATCGATGCCGATGCGCTGCGCTAGTCGGACCAGCGTGCTCGACAGCGTCGCATGCTCGGCGATGTTGATCTCCTCGCCGTTGGCGAGGCGGCTTTCCATCTGTTCGGCCAGAACGGCCGCGGCAGCAAACCGGCGGATTAGTTGCTTGCGCGCCTCACTGCACTGATCGGCGCCGGACTGATCGGCCAGGACGGCGGAGGCGATGTCCCGATATCGCCGAGCGACGAGACTGCGGCCGTCGATGTCGGGCAGCAAGTCCCGGCCGTTGGATATCTTGCTCCTGCCGTATGACTTCGGCTCTGCTGCCGGCTTCCTAACGACACGCTTTCGTCGTGCTACTTCGCCGACCTCGATGTGCGCTTCCATTGACGCTCAAACCTTGAACTTCGTTGCCACGACGTTGCCATAAGGGGAACGCGCTTGCAAATTAAGCTGCAAAAACTTGCGCAGCGCGTAACTTCACGACGCATAGAGTAACCGGTGGCAAACCGGTAAGCCCATCAAGTTGAGCGACTCAGCCGGTCCGCATCCGCGCTCGACCGCGACGCCGTCGCCGCAAGCTTTTTATTTGGCCGACGAGCGAGCGCGGGACTTCAAGCCGCAGCACAGACTTGTCGTCACGTAGAGCGGAGTCCTCATCATCCGCGGAAGAGACAGCTTTGAGCATGATCTTCAGCAAGCATCACGGCTGCATCATCCCGCCCGTCGTGATCGGTTCCCTGAGTTGTCCTGCGCCTTGCACATTTCCCAGTCGATTCATCATCCCATCGTGCTTGGCCTTTGAAGAGTCCCATTTTGGCCTTGGCCGTGCTCTTTGCTGCAGTGCCGCTTGTTGGAGAGTCGCCGTATAGATAGATTCTGTGAGGCGACTCCGGTTTTATTGCATTGCGCCGTGTCAACTTGTGCGCGGTTTTGTTGACTTTCTTCGGTGAGGCGCGGCTTTTTGTTCGCCGAACATTTGTTCGCCGAACAATTTCGAGTCGCTTCACCGAGAAAGCCTCATTTCACTGGCATTTCTGATGCTGCGATGCGCGGAAATGGCGATAATTGTTGGCCTTTTTCGCACAAACAGCACACGACTGCCGCGTTTGCCAGGTCCGTATTTGATCTCCACAATGCCGGCGCTCGAGAGTTCACGCGAAGCCCGCGCGATTGCAATTCTTAGCGCATCGTCCTTGAGGTTCCAGGTCATCTGCTCAGCGAGTTGGCCGCTCTCTGCCCAGGCATCGGTCAGAATGGCGGCGAGTTCTTTCGCTCGCGGTGAGACTGTCTTCGACCTCATGATTTGCGCTTCCATTTTGTTTCTCCTTCTTCTCCGACGATCCCGTTCGCGCTTACGCTCCCGAAAATATAGGCGCATCATCCCCTTGGTGCGGTCAACACAAGCAATAGTCCTGATGCCAAGCTGAATTTTCTCGTCGAATGTCAAATTGATACGACGCCCGAGTGCCGCCGCAGTCCATCGCCGGCGCTCGGCGATGATGTCTTCCACGGCGTTGTGCAGTTCGATCTCGGGCACGCCGCGATGGCGGAGGAGCCGCTTCAATTCGCCGCGTCGCAGATTGTCGAGTTCGCTCATCCGGCCTTGTCTGCCGCGCTGACGTTCTCGGCCAGGACGTCGTTGATCTCGTCGCCGGCACCTTTGTCCTTGGGCCGCGGAATGCTTTTCTGGTCGATGATGAAGCGGATCGCCTGATGCCAGGGCACATCGCCATGCTGCTTCAACATCTGCTCGACCTGATGCTTCAGATCGTGCGGGAGTTTGAGGGCTTTTTTCGCCTTGGCCTCGACCGCCTTGCGGGATTTGTGGAACTCGGTCTTGACTGTCTGGCCGATGGCGTATTGGCGATAAGTTTTTTCGAGCAGGTCGTCCTCGGGAATGACTTTGGCAATGCCGTTCGCCCGCAGCTTGCGCTCGACGAGCGCGATGAACTGCGGCGAGGTCATCGCGTTCAACTCGACGCGGCGGGTGGACCGAAGCCGGTCGAAGTCCGCAAACATGAAGGCGATCTCTTTGTCGCTGGCGCCGTTCTGGCGAAGGTTGGCGATCAGCGCGGTTTTGTTGCCCTTCTGGTGGTGCTGGTATTCACTCTCCAGCGCCATCGCCGTGACGTCATCAAGAGAGAGACCTAAATCGACGGTCGCGATGTTGTGCTGAAACTCATACCGTCTGGTATCGCGCTGCAGCGTCCCGGCGATCGAGAAGCCGGCTTTGTCGAAGTCGTGCAGGATCAATAACGGGATGTCGTGGGTGTGGCATATTGCGTCGACCAACGCCCTGGCCGCGGTGACGCTCATCCCCTTCGTGCTCATGACCGCGACATCGAAGCGCTCGGCGATCTTCGCCGCTCGCAACAGCGGGTCGAAGCCTTCTTTTTCAACAAACAGCACGGCCCCGAAGCTCCCGCTCGGCCCGAGGGTCTCGACCTTGGCCTGGTTGAAGTCAGCGCCGATCATTCGAGGACCGTGCAAGTGCGCGAGGTAGTCTCGCACTTCGAGGGTGCCGACACCGAAGCCGCGCCCGCCATGCGGCTCGTTGAAATGTCCGCGTGCATCGTAGGTAACGTTCCAGTCGACGCCGGTCTCGTTCAAATAGTCGGGCAGCAAGACCTGCGTGAAATAGTCCGATCTGAGCTCCTTGCCGGTCACCTTCTGGATGTGAGGCCGCGCCGCGTACATTATTTGTCTGGCGTTGGCCGGCAGCCCCTTGGGCCCGCTGACCTTGCGGTAGGCTTTCTCCATGATCTCCGCGGCCGCTTCCTTGAATCCGGGTCCCCTCTCCTGCGTCATTCTGGAGTAGCGATATGATCGCGAGGCCGGGCTGCGTTCTTCCTGCTTTTTCGTCCGCGTCCAATTCTTTGTGCCAGCAAGAACGGCGTCAATGAGGTCGGCGGCCATGCCGCGGTCAATCTTCTTCGGCATAGTCGACCTCCCCTTCCACCACGATCGCCGTCTTGCCTCGATCGGTGTAAGCGACGCGCGGACAGGCCAGGTGCAACACCACGATGACCGGCTCCGTGGCATTGGCGCGGACCCTCATCAGGATCGCGTCGAGACCTTCGCCACTGCGGCCGATTTGCCGGAACGGGTTGCTGATCGCGGGCGAACAGTTGACGCCGGTGATCTCTTTGCGGCGCGGCCCGCGACCGGCGCCGAGACCGTCGCGGTGGAGGCCGAAAGCGAACTCGATCACCCGTGGAACGCCGTCCGTCTCGCCCAGCCGGCGCTGATACTTGAACGTGCGCGGATCTCCGCCCGCCTCTTCCATGCGGGCGTAGAGATGGGCTTTGCCGATGATGCCGAGCTCGGCAGGCCGCACCGGCTTGGTGTGGCTCTTCAGCGACGCCAACAGCTTGGCGATGTTTTCGGCGTTTGCCTTGTGAAGTCCGAAGAAGTCGTGCAGCGAGCGGTGCGAAGCGCCGGTTTCCGCCAAGACCTTCTTCTGCTTCGCGGTCGACGACATCCCGCGCAGTTCGCTGATAAACTGACGGACGGTGATGTCTCCGCGATTGGCGATGTGTGCCGCCATGTAGCGGCGGAGGCGGCCCGCGTCGTACCAGTGGGCGCACGTCGGCCAGGACGGCGACCATCTCGTCCAGCTTGGATTCGACGCCTTGGCGTCGATCTTCACCTCGCCGTTCCAGGTGACGCTAAGACTCAAATGTGGATTCAGCCAAGCGTAGGATTCGGCGAGCTCCAGAAGCCCGTCCTTGTTCTCGGCAACAAGGTCTCGCTCACCGTAATAAGAATGTTGGTATGCCGGCAGCTCGACCGTGATCCTGGTGCCGCGGACCACGGTCGACGGCTTAATCGTGCGGGTGATCTTCGGTTGCTGCAGGATGTGGTCGACTGCGAAGTTGATGTGATGAGCAACGCCGTGCGATTCGATCACGGTCTCGCCGGCGGCCTCTTCGCCGCGGTGCGCATCGAGAACATAGGCCATCGGTAAGATGCTCGAAAGCGCATTGCCTTGAGCGCCTCGTGTCGGGCTGCAGTAGGCCTCGCGGCTCGATTTTCGGATGCTGTAGTCGAGCACACCCGCGATCGTCTTCTCTGGAATACCGCTGCCATTGTCTTGAACGACAATCTTGTTGCCCTCGATGGCGATCGAGATGATCGGCGCGATCGCGGCCTCCTCGGCATCGTCGAGAGCGTTGTCGACCAGCTCCTTGAGCACGACCAACGGCCACTCTGCGACGTCATGACCGGTCACGTTCACCAGCTCGCGGCGGGAGCAGAATTCCATCAGCCGCGAGACTTCGAACGGAACCCGTGTGAGCTTCCTTTGTGCCGGTTTTACAGGCTTTTTTGGCTGTTCGGCCTTGCCACAATTTGTAAAAACCTGGCATTTTGGCAAAGGCGATTTAGCAAGCTGAAAATCCGCCTTGTTTGACCGACTTTCCGGCGCAGCGCGCTTGGTTGCCGCGGTGCTCATCGTGTTGCGGCCTTGCCGACAATTTGATCGAGCACCGCGCCGATGACGCCGGCCGCGCTGCCGTCGGAGTTGCGCGAAAGCGCGTGCGCGATGGTCGCGGCATCGCATCCATACTGGAGGCAGAGCGAGACCAATATTCCGGCATCGCGTGCGGCTACATCTGAGGCGTTGCCAGCCTTGTGATTCGAGACAAAGACCTCGGCGAGGCCGCCATCGACAAACCTGCTAATGGTCACTTTGTAGCGAAGGCCGGCGACCTCGATGTCAAAAGTCTCGCTGGCGCGACGATTCGGAAGGCGGCGGCGCTCGCTCACGACGCGTCCCCCTGCGCGTCGTCAGCTTCCGGCATGGCGATGGCGCGCGTCAGTCGTACTTGTCGCGGCGCAAAATTTTCGCTATTGGCGGCAACAGAGGTCTTGTCAGAGAGCCTACTAACCTGCTGCCGAGCGCCGGGATCGCGAGTCCCGGCGCTTGGATTTTCGGTCATGCGGTCTGCGGCGCACCAGCGTCGCGCTCGGCCAGCCGAGCCTGAATGTGCGCGTCGATCTCGGCTTCGCTCCAGGCATTGACGCCTTTCGCGCTTCCGCTTGGCTTCAGTGGTCTTGGGAAGCGTCCGGAGCGCACCAAGCGAAAAATGTGCTGGCGCGAATATTTAATTCCTTTTTCGGTCTGGAGTTCTGCAAAGCTGAGCAGGCGCATGGAATCACCTCACGTCGCGTGTCGTCGCGCTGTGCTTAGCGGCTTCGGGAGCGGCGCATAATTTCCCAATTAGGGAGGGGCCTTATTGGGAGGGCGAGGGGTCGCTGTCCAGAATCAGGTCGGCGCACCAATTTTCAACGGTGCTATTGCTGATGGTTCTCCGCAGCGCGACGGCCGCGACGGTCGCAAGCGTGCCGTAGCGGCAGGTGCCGTAAATCTTCTTCATTTCGATGGCAAACCCGCGCACCCTGCCGCGCAGGTTGTCGTCGTTCCGCTTTCCGCTGCTGCGTTCCAGAAGGTGCGCGCCCTTCCGCTGCTCGATCTCCCGCGCGTCGTTTTTCAAGACGGCTTCGACAATCGCGAAATGGGCCATAAGGTCCGAATCTGCCATCACGCGTGGATCGTTATCCATGTGCTTGCGACAAACGTCAGCCGCTTCGCGCATGCGTGCCGCCCGCTCCTTGATCTCTGACCGCCGCACGACAGGTCGCTCGAAACTCAGCTCGACTACAGCGCTGGCGAAGAAAGCGGCGCAGGCTTCGTCCTTCAACGAGAATTTCGCCTCGACGCCGTGGCCCGAGAGGCGTTGCCAGCTTTTTAGCTTGGTGATCGAGCCTTGCGAGACCTGGGCGCCCCGCAAGCTCTTCCAGACCGGCCGCATCTTGCCGTCGGTCAACAACCGTCGCGCTATCTCGCCCCCGTCCACGGGCAAGACTTCGGCCATAGTTTTAACCGCGGCCGGCACCCAATCCGGGATGACGACGCCCTGCATGATTCAGCCACGCGCCTGATCAAGTCGCACGACGTTCGCCGGCGCTGGCTCGACGATGGCCCGCAGCCGAGAAGCCCAGAGCTCGAGCGCATGGCGCTTCTCATCGAGATAAGCGTGCTGATCGTAAACCCTGTGAAGCCCGGGCTTCGTGTGCGCGATCACCAGCTCGCGGACCAAGTCAGACACGGGAAGTGCCGACAACCCAGTCCGCATCGTGCGACGAACATCGTGGATAACCCACGATTCGACATGTGCCTTACGGCGGTCCACGCCACGCACCCGACCGAGCGCGCACCAGCTAAGCCGCATGCGCTTGTCGAGTCGTTCCTTCGCCTTCGAGAATCCATTGACCGGCTTCACGCCGAATGTCGTCGAAAACAGAAAATCGCCTTTCTTGAACCGCGGCAGTCCTTCAAGGATGGCGATCACATCGTCCGAAAGCGGCACGACATGCGCGGCGTCGGCCTTCATGCGCTCGGCCGGGATCACCCAGAGCTTTCGCGCGAGATCGATTTCCGACCATCGCGCCTCGGCGACCTCGCTCTTGCGCTGGCCCGTGAGTGCGAGCATCCGAAACAATGGGCCGTAGGGATAGCCGAGTCGACGCGTTGCTCGCCAGAATGCACGCAGCTGGTCGTCGTCGAGGATGCGCGTGCGAAAGACCTTTTTGCCGATGATGGCCTTTGGCTTCAGCCGCTCGCATGGCGAACTTTCTAGCCCGTAAATTTGCTGGTCGATCGCCCAGGAGAAAAGCCGGCGGCCGAGAACAAGGAGATTGTGCGCCTGATATGGCGCGCCGCGGTCTTTGGCCGCCATCACGACGTCGCGGACATCGTGCGCCGTGATCTCGGCGATCGGCCGCTTGCCCCATCGGGGCACGAACTCACGCCGAATATCGCGCTCTGCCTCCCTGCCCTTCCGCTCTCCGGGCAGCTTATCCCTGATGAAGTCCTCAGCGACGGCGGTGAACGTGGTTTGCCGTTGGCGCAGTTCCGCCAGCCGCTCGCGTTCCTGCTGAACGTGAGGATCGACGCCATTGCGGAGCAATTTGCGCCACGCTGAGGCCTTCTGGCGGGCCTCTTCCAGCGTCAGATCGCCGTACGCGCCGAGCGCTCGGCGCGTCGGGTTGGGGCTGCCGGGGAACCGCGCGAGCAGGACGAAGGTGCGTTGCCCGCCGCCGAGAACGCGCACGCGCAGACCCGGGATCTCGGTGTCCTTGACGTCATATGGCTTGCCGTCTGGCGCCGGCTTTAGGGAGCGGACTTTCGCATCGGTCAAGGTTCGCATTTCGGGCCTCGTGGCAACATGGTGGCAACATTTGGCGCGAGCTACGGTGTTGCCATATGAGACACGAAGTTACGCTTTGCTGGAGCTCTTGCAAGAAAAATCACCAGTGCGCGCTACACGACGCACCGGTTTGTTACGCACTGATGGGGCCAGCGACCCTCCTGTTAACCGGTTGGTCGCTGGTTCGAATCCGGCCCGGGGAGAGCCAAACCTTCTCAAATTCAAAGGCGCAGGCCTCGGCGCCCACAGCGCCGCGGCGCGATCGGATAAGAGGGGGACCATCAGGTCGCCCCCAAATCCGATCTTGGCATTGCAAGCGTAGAACTCGCTACCGCGCCAACGACGCCAGCGCGCGGCAGACCTCCAGTTGGCTCTGGTCGGCTGCCGCCGGTCGGGCCAGGACGGTGCCCGCAACCCCGCTGCCTGTTCCCACACTGGCGCCCGTCCCAACACCTCCGACGCCGCCAACACCGGCGCCCACACCCCCCACTCCCGGGCCAACACCGCCCCCGACACCAGCACCTCCTACCCCGCCTCCGACCCCCGCGCCCGCACCGCCGGTCCCGGCCCCGTCAGTATTGCCAACCGTTCGGATGCGGTGCGATGTTCGCCGCGCCCTGCTCTTGCTGACGTCCTCAAACTGAGCGTTGAAGACGTATCCGGCTTCCGGCCGGGCGAGTGGAAAGACCGATGGCTGCGCACGGCGACGATTTGAAGGTGACGCAGGGCGTAAAGGATTGGGTCGGCCGCTCCATACCGCGATTTGAAGACGCGGCACTGCTGACCGGCCGCGGCCACTATCTCGACGATCTCGGCGTACCTCCCGGCACGCTCGAGGCGGCGATCCTGCGGTCGCCGCACGCGCACGCGGAAATCGAGGCGATCGATTGCACCGCGGCGAAAGCCGCGGATGGAGTCTTCGCGGTCGTCACCGGCGCCGACGTCAAAGCGCTGACGTCGAGCCTGGTGGTGGGCGTAAAGGCCGGCATCGAATGTTGGCCGATAGCGACCGATCGCGTGCGTTATGTCGGCGAGCCGGTCGCCATCGTGGTCGCCTCCGACCGCTATCGTGCCGAGGACGCGCTCGATCTCATCGAAGTCCGCTATCGACCATTGCCGGCGGTGGTCGATCCGCTCGCAGCGGCAGCGCCGGACGCTCCCGTGCTCCATCCGGAAGCGAACGGTAATGTCATCGGCGAGCGCGTCTTTCGTTACGGCGATCCCGAGGGCGCCTTTGCTGCCGCCGCGCACCGCGTCCGCGTCGATGTCCGCTATCCGCGCAATTCCTGCACGCCGATCGAAACCTACGGCGTCGTCGCCGAATACGATCCCGCAGAGGGCGCCTACGACGTGCTGGCCAATTTCCAAGGACCGTTCAGCCTGCATCCGGTCATGGCGCGGGCGCTGAAGGTCCCGGGCAACCGCTTCCGGCTGCGGACGCCTCGGGACTCCGGCGGCAGCTTCGGCGTCAAGCAAGCGATATTTCCCTATATCGTGCTGATCGCCGTAGCGGCGCGGATCGCCGCGCGGCCGGTGAAATGGATCGAAGATCGCTTGGAGCATTTGGCCGGATCGGTCGCGGCGGCCAACCGCGTCACGACGCTCGAGGCCGGGGTCGATTCCGATGGCCGCATTACCGCGCTGGCCTGGGATCAGCTTGAAGATTGCGGCGCGCATCTGCGCGCGCCGGAGCCCGCCACCCTCTATCGCATGCACGGTAACCTGACCGGCGCCTACGACATCCGTCACGTCAAGGTACGCAACCGGATCGTTCTCACCAACAAGACACCGACCGGGCTCAATCGCGGGTTCGGCGGCCCGCAAGTCTATTATCCGCTCGAGCGGCTCGTGCAACGCATCGCGATCGAGCTCAAGCTCGATCCGCTCGAGGTCATTCGCCGCAACCTCGTTCCCGCCAAAGCCATGCCTTACCGCACGGCGACCGGCGCGTTGCTCGATTCCGGAGATTTCGCAGGGACGCTGGAGGCGGCGGTATCCGAGGGCCAGCTCGAGGCCCTGCAAGAGCGCCGGGACGTGGCGCGCGCCGCAGGCAAACATTACGGCATCGGCTTTGCCGCCGTGGTCGAGCCGAGCGTCTCCAACATGGGATACATCACGACACCGTTGACGCCGGAGGAACGGCGCCGTGCCGGCCCGAAGAATGGCGCACAATCGACCGCAACGGTCAGCCTCGATCCGCTCGGGGCCGCCTCGGTGCAGGTGGCCTCGGCCCCGCAGGGACAGGGCCACCGCACGGTGCTGGCGCAGGTGATCGCCGACGCGCTCGGATTGAAGCCGCAGGATGTGCGCGTCACCACCGAAGTGGACACCGCCAAGGACGGCTGGTCGATCGCCTCGGGCAATTATTCCAGCCGCTTTGCCCCGGCGGTCGCCGGCGCCGCGCAAATCGCAGCGTTGCAATTGCGCGAACGGCTGGCGCGGATCGCCGCCGTCCAGCTTAACGTTCCCGCAGCGGAGATCGTCTTCGCCGACGGCCGCATCGCCGCCCGTTCAAATCCGGACAATGCCATATCCTTTTCGCGCATCGCCGCGGCCGGCCATTGGGCCCCTGGCACGATCGCCGCCGAGATCGGGCAGACCATCCGGGAGACGGTGTTCTGGACGCCGCCGCAACTCACGGCGCCGAATGAAGCCGACGAGGTCAACAGCTCGCTGTGTCACGGCTTCATCTTCGATTTCTGCGGTGTCGAGATCGATCCGATGTCGGGTGCCGTGCGCCTCGATCGCTACGTCACCATGCACGATTGCGGACGCATCCTGCATCCGGCGATGGTCGCCGGCCAGATCAACGGCGGCTTTGCCCATGCCCTCGGCGCGGCGCTCTACGAAGAATATGCCTACGCGGCCGACGGCAGTTTTCTCTCGGGTACGTTTGCCGATTATTTGGTGCCGACCACGATGGAGGTCCCGGAGCCGATCATCCTGCACCGGGAATCGCCCTCGCCCTTTACCCCGCTCGGCGCCAAAGGCGTCGGCGAAGGCAACTGCATGTCGACGCCGGTCTGCATTGCCAACGCGATCGCCGACGCGCTGGGGGTCGCTGAGATCGATCTGCCGGCGACACCGGCGAAACTTGCCGCCCATATTCATCCTCCCGAAATCCCACGCGCTGGTCGACCGGAAACGGTCGCACGCCCCGGCAAGGGCGAGCGGGTGCTGTTCGGCGAAGGCCGCGCCCAGGTGAACGCGGCGCCCGATCAGGTCTGGCGCATGCTGCTCGATCCGGCGACGCTTGAAGCCGTGGTGCCGGGCGCGCATGGCATCGAGAAACTCTCCGACACGCATTTCCGCGCGGACGTGACGCTCGGCATCGGCCCGGTAAAAGGCCGGTATCGCGCCGACATTGAACTTTCCGACCTCGACCCGCCGCGCGCCGTCACGTTATCGGGCTCCGCGGAAGGCGCATTGGGCTTCGGACGCGGCAGCGGACGGGTGAAGCTCGAGCCGGATACCGCCAATGGAACGATCGTAACCTATCGGTACGAAGCAGCCATCGGCGGCAAGGTGGCGTCAGTGGGCGGCCGATTGTTGGACGGCGCCGCCAAGCTGATCATCGGTCAATTTTTTTCCGCGCTGGCGGCGCATGCCGGCGGCGGCAAGCAGCGTAGCGGCGTGATCGGCTGCTTGCTCCGGCTGTTGCGGAGGCAAGCGTGAAGCCGGCGGCATTCGACTATGTGCGCGCCGAGAACATCGAGGAGGCCCTCGACGTGCTCCGGCAGGAAGGTGCAGACGCCCGCATCCTCGCCGGCGGACAATCGCTGGTTCCCATGCTGAGCATGCGCTTGGCCAAACCGCGCGTCGTCATCGACATCATGCACTTGCCGGGACTGAAACGTATCGAGACCGGCGGCGGCATGATCCGCGTCGGCGCCGCCGTTCGCCAGCGCGAACTCGAGCGGCAAGCCGATCTGGGCGCGCAGCAGCCGCTCCTGGCCGCGGCTCTGCCCTGGATCGGCCACGCCCAAACGCGCAATCGCGGCACCGTTTGCGGCTCGGTCGCGCATGCCGATCCGAGCGCCGAGCTGCCGCTTGTTCTGGTCGCGCTCGGCGGCGAGATCGAGCTGCGGTCGCGACGGCGGTCACGCCGGGTCGCCGCCGCAACATTCTTCGCCGGCATGATGACAACCGATCGCAAGGATGACGAGCTGGTCGAGGCCGTGCGCTTTCCCATGGCGCGCAGCGGCGCCGGCTACGTCTTCCGCGAGATCGGACGGCGGCATGGCGATTTTGCCATCGTCGCCTGTGCGGCGGTGGTGGATGCGCAGCGCGCCCAGCTCGCGGTCGGCGGCGTCGCCGACCGTCCGGTGGCGCGACAGCTGCCGCTGCCCGGCGATCCGGCGCTCGAGGACGCGCTCGATGCTTTCGCCTGGGACCTCGACGCGCGCGACGACCTGCATGCCACCGCGACCTATCGGCGCCAGCTGGTGCGGCGGCTGGGGCGCCAGACGCTTGAGGAGGCCGCCCGATGCCGCGCCTGAACGCAGAATCGCTGCATCGCGTCAGCTTCAAGCTCAACGGCCGCATGGTTTCCGGGCAAGCCCACGCGCGCATGCTGCTGAGCGATTTCATCCGCCACGTGCTCGGCGCGACCGGCACCCATGTCGGCTGCGAGCACGGCGTCTGCGGCGCCTGCACTGTTCAGATCGACGGCGTGCCGGCCCGCTCCTGTCTCGCCCTTGCCGTCCAGGCTGAAGGCGCCGACATCCGCACCGTCGAGGGCTTGGCGCCGGCGCCGGATCGTCTTTCGCTGCTGCAAAACGCGTTCCGGGAGAATTACGGACTGCAATGCGGATTTTGCACGCCGGGCATCCTCATGTCGCTCGACGCGTTGTTGCGCGATCGGCCGGATGCCACCGAACCGGAAATTCGCGATTTTCTCTCGGGCCATCTGTGCCGCTGCACTGGCTACGGATCGATCGTCAAAGCGGCGCTGGACGCGGCGCGCAAATTACGTGAGGAGCGTGAGCGTGCTTGATCTCGGCACCAGCTTTGTTGCGAGCGTCGATCGCGATCGCAATGCGCTGGCCATTGTCGACGGCGACCTGCGGCTGACCTACCGGCAGTGGTACACGAAAATTTCCGCGCTGGTCGCCGCGTTCGACCAGATCGGATTGCAGCCCGGCGATCATCTGATCACGGTGCTGCAGAATCGCTGGGAGGCCGCCACCATCCACTGGGCCTGTCAGTTCGCCGGAATCATCATCACGCCGCTGAATTGGCGCGCGAAAGATCACGAGATCGATTTCGGCATTGAGAATGCCGAAGCCAAGGCCATCGTCTATCAGGACATTTCCGCCGCAGCCGTCGCCGCCGCGCCGCAGGCCAAGCGCCTGCCGCGCATCGCCGTCGCGGTGCCCGGCTCGTCGGACCTCGACTTCGCCGGCCTCGTGGAGTCCAAAGCCGCCGACGCCACGCCGCGCGTGGGCGCCGACGCCTGGTCGCTGATGCTCTACACCTCGGGGACGACATCGCGGCCGAAAGGCGTGCCGCGGCGGCATCTGGCCGAGCGTGCGGCGGCGGTCGCCCATGTCGCGCAGAACCTCTACCGCCGCGGCGAACGCACGCTGGGCGTCATGCCGCTCTACCACACGATGGGCGTCCGCTCGCTGCTGGCGATGTCGCTCATCGGCGGCACCTTCGTTTGTCTGCCGCAATTCGATGTCGCCCGCGCGCTGCAGCTGATCGTCGCCGAGCGGATTTCCAATCTCTATCTGGTGCCGACGCTTTATCACGATCTTGTGCACCATCCGCTGTTTGCCGAAACCGATGTCAGCTCGGTGCGCAAGCTGGGATTCGCCGGAGCGCCGATGACCGATGCGCTGCTCAAGGAGCTCGACGCGGCGTTTCGCCCCGACCTGTTCGTCAACCATTACGGCAGCTCCGAGATCTACACCTTCACCATCGAGCAGAACGCCACGGCCAAGCCCGGAGCCGCCGGGCGCGCCGGCATCAACCAATTGATCCGCGTCGTGCGTCGCGGCGCCAAATCCGCCGACGAGATCGCCGCCGTCGGCGAGGAAGGCGAGATCGTCGCGCTGATCGCCGGTGACGAATCGTTCGAGGGTTACTGGCGCCGACCCGACGCCGACGCCACGGCGCTGCGCGGCGGCTGGTATTTTACGGGGGACACCGGTTTGATCGACGCCGACGGCGATCTGTTCGTCACCGGCCGGGTCGACGACATGATCATCACCGGCGGCGAAAACGTCTCACCGGTGGAGATCGAAAGCTGTTTGTCGCTGCATCCCGCCGTGTCCGAGGTTGCCGTAGCCGGGCTGCCGCACGAGCGCTGGGGCAAGATCGTTTGCGCCTTCATCCGGCGGCGCGCCGGGGTGACGGAGCAGGAGCTCGACGCGTTCTGCCGCAGCTCCGGCCTCGCCAACTTCAAACGTCCGCGGCGCTACGTCTTCGTCGCGGAAATTCCCAAATCTCCGGTCGGCAAGCTTTTGCGGCGCAAGCTCGTGGCCGGTGAATATCAGCCCGAGCCTGACGTCACGATCAATAACCTTTAAGGAATCAGCTATGAGCACTGCTATGACTTTCGCCGATCCGCGGCTTGTGCGGCTTGACGGGTTTCGCGTCGAGATCGATGCCGACAGCGAGCGTGCCGACGTGATCCTCGACCGGCCGCCTTTCAACATCATCGAGATGCCGCAACGCGACCAGTTGCGCCTGGCGTTCGAAGCGATCGACGAGGACCCGCGCGTGCGCGTCATTGTTCTGCGCGCCCTCGGCGAGCACTTTTCCAGCGGCGGCAACATCAAAGGCTTCATGGAAGCCTCGCCGGAGCACGTCTCCAAGCTCGCCTGGAATATCGCCGCTCCGGCGCGCTGCGCCAAGCCGGTGATCGCTGCCAACCGCGGCTATTGTTTCGGCGTCGGCTTCGAAATCTCGCTCGCTTGCGATTTCCGCCTCGTCTCGGAGACCTGCTTCTATGCGCTGCCCGAGCAGCGGCTCGGCCAGGTCCCGGGCTCGGGCGGCTCCGCGCGCTTGCAGAAGATCGTCGGCATCACCCGCACCAAGGACATTGTGATGCGCTCGAAGCGCATCCCCGCCCGGCAGGCGCTCGACTGGGGCATCGCCACCGATTGCGTCGCCGACGGCAAGCTCGAGGCGGCAACCGACGCGCTGGTCGAGGAGCTCGGCGCCTTCTCGCCGATCGCCCAGCGCACCGCGAAAAAGCTTCTGAACGATACCGAAGACTCGACGCTCTCCATTGCCATCGAGCTCGAGGGGCATTGCTACAGCCGCCTTCGGCAATCGGATGACTTTCGCGAGGGCGTCGAAGCCTTCCACGGCAAGCGCAAGGCAAAATTCCGCGGCAGCTAAGGCGGTACAACCGTTGCCACTACGCCAAATTTATCGGAGCAGCATCGTTGCTGCGCGCGGACATAATTTTCGGGAGCGACCGGGCAGTTCAGAGTCCTTCGAACAATGCAGTCGATAGATAGCGCTCGGCGAAGGATGGGATTACGACAACGATATTTTTGCCCGCAAATTCTGGACGCGCGCCGATCTCGAGAGCTGCCGCGACGGCGGCACCTGAAGAGATCCCGACCGGGATGCCCTCAAGGCGAGCGAGCGCGCGAGCGATTTCGAACGCTGTCTGGTTGCCGACGGTGACGACCTCGTCAATTACCGAGCGGTCGAGGATTTCCGGTACGAATCCGGCGCCGATGCCCTGAATCTTGTGCGGACCGGGCTTTCCGCCGGAAAGTACCGGGCTGTCCGCGGGCTCGACGGCGACAATTTTAAGCGACGGCTTGCGTGGCTTCAGGACCTGGCCGACGCCCGTGATGGTGCCACCGGTTCCGACGCCGGAAACGATGACGTCAACATTGCCCTTGGTGTCGTTCCAGATTTCTTCGGCGGTGGTCTTGCGGTGGATCTCGGGGTTCGCCGGATTACGGAACTGCTGCGGGATCACGGCGTTCGATGTTTCCTTTGCGAGTTCGTCGGCCTTGGCGACCGCGCCCTTCATGCCTTTGGCAGCCTCGGTCAGTACCAATTCGGCGCCGAGCAAAGCGAGCATTTTTCGGCGTTCAATTGACATCGATTCCGGCATCACCAAGATCAAGCGATAGCCGCGCGCGGCGGCGACAAAGGCAAGCGCGATCCCGGTATTACCCGACGTCGGCTCGATCAGCACGGTATCCGGCTTGATGGTACCGTTCGCCTCCAGCGCGTCGATCATCGACACGCCAATACGGTCCTTGACGCTGGAGATCGGGTTGAAGAACTCCAGCTTGACTAGAATGTTCGCCTTCACCCCCTTCGACTGCGGCAGCCGGTTGAGCCGCACAAGCGGGGTATCGCCGATGGTGTCGGTGATCGATTCATAGATCCGGCCACGACCGGGTTTGTGCGCCGGCGTGGTCTCCACGACGGCGAGTTTGCGGGCGGCGTCAGACATGTCAGTTCTCTCCTCAAATGGGCGCAATACCGATGGGTGACCTACGATCAGACAAGTGAGTTCATTTCATTTTGCCGGCGATCTATTCATCGCAACCGGTGCCACTTTCGCGGCCCGATCAATGGTGCATTCCGATCGCTGGTGTCGCGATGGCGGATCGCGGCCTGTTCGGCTGCCCGCGGATCGCGAAAAAGACGACCGTCCAGGCTGGCAAACGACGCATCGGCGGAAAAGAAACGGAAACCTCCGCGATCACGCACGACTAGCCCGGCGGCATCCGAATCGATTTCGATGACGTATGTGTCGAACATGACGATCCCCTTGTCGGCCGCAACCGACGTCCTGATGTGCTGAAAAACTCGAAAATGCAGTTAGATCAGCGCATGCGACACGCGCCCGTCACTGCTGAGTTCTGGCGACAAGAAGCGGGGGATCCGGAGCGAAGGGCCGACATCCGAGAACGAAACGCCATGAGCAAATCTCCACCGTTAGGAGCCCACGAAGGCGCTTCGTGGCGCTTTAGCATGTTGACGCGGCGCAAGCTGCTCCATCAAATCCCGCGATCCGATCACGTGGTGATCGAATATTTCCATATCGGCACCGCTCGCATCGCCTGTCAATGCGATCAGAAAAATAAGATGATCTCTGCTGCGCCGACACTGATTTGACGAACATGCCAGTTCCGGCCGATGCGTTCGCCGAAATGTTCTTTCCTCGGCGCGACGGCTTTATCAAGCCACCATCCATTCACGCGCGTCCAGGAACCCTCACGCGCGATCTGCATTGTAACTGCAGGTCGCACTGCTGTATCGATAAGACCATGGCGTTATCACGCATTCCATTGACGGTCGGTTTTCTGGGGTTGCTCATAGTACTCGACTCGCTATCGGAAAGCCAAGAAACGCAGGGGTTTGATGGGTAGTTTTGGCGACAGGAGTTGTCCGAGGAAAGCGATTATTTGATCAGGACGTGCGGCGACGAAGATTTTGCGGAG
>Ga0208937_1000586_pt1 | contig 25669 bp, 25 predicted proteins | sample June2015DPH_11_5_FD_184705 | JGI IMG/M metagenome (GOLD analysis project Ga0208937, IMG submission 184705) | Peatland microbial communities from SPRUCE experiment site at the Marcell Experimental Forest, Minnesota, USA - June2015DPH_11_40... | ecosystem: Environmental > Terrestrial > Soil >...
GTGGCTGGTGGCGACGATTGTGGGAAAAGATTTTGAGCCCATTACCCAACTGCAATGCAGTAGAAAATCGCCCCGCCTTCAGCGGATGAAACCATATCAAAAATCAATTCCGACGGCATCGTTCCGGCTTATATGGCCAATTGCATCACCACCGTTTGCGTTGCTGTCCCGGGCTCGACGGTATTGCCGGTGAATGGTTCTTGGCAAACGCAGGCGCTTGGCACACTATATGTCAGCACAGGCAATCAGGCCCGGGCCGCCAGACAACGTTTCATGCAGCAACCATCGGACATACGCAAAATTGCGTTCCTCGGCGATTATCTGCCAAGGAAATGCGGCATCGCCACGTTCACGACCGATTTGCGCTGCGCGGTGGCGGCGGAGCATCCAACGATTCAATGCCTTGTCGTACCGGTCAATGACCTTGCGAGCGGCTACGATTACCCGGCGGAAGTGCGCTTTGAGATTGCGGAGCAGGACTTGCCGTCGTATCTGCGCGCGGCGGATTTCCTGAACATCACGGACGTGGACGTGATTTGCGTGGAGCATGAGTTCGGCATTTTCGGCGGGCCGGCGGGCAGTCATGTGCTGGCGCTGCTGCGCGAACTGCAAATGCCCATCGTCACCACGCTGCACACGGTGCTGCGCGAGCCGAACACGGAGCAGCGGCGCGTGATGCGCGAGTTGATCCGGCTCTCGACGCGGCTGGTGGTCATGACCGAACGGGGCCGGGAATTCCTGCGCGAAGTTTATCAGGCACCGGCGGCCAAAATTGACCTCATCCCGCACGGCATTCCCGACATGCCGTTCGCCGACCCAAATTATTTCAAGGACGAGTTTGGCGTGGCGGGCAAGCAGGTGCTGCTCACGTTCGGCCTGCTCTCGCCGAACAAGGGCATCGAGTATGCGTTGCGCGCGTTGCCGGACATCATCCGGGAATTTCCCAATGCCGTCTATATCGTGCTGGGCCAGACGCACCCGAGTCTGCTGCGCGACGAGGGCGAAGCTTACCGCCTGAGTCTAAAGCGGCTGGCCAAAGATCTCGACGTGCAGAAGCACGTCGTGTTCTTCAATCGCTTCGTCGAACTGGAGGTGTTGATGCGGTTCATCGGCGCGGCGGACATTTACCTGACGCCGTACCTGACCGAGGCGCAAATCACCTCCGGCACGCTGGCCTACGCGTTCGGCGCGGGCAACGCGGTGGTGTCCACGCCCTACTGGCACGCGGCGGAATTGCTGACCGCCGAACGCGGCAAACTGGTGCCGTTCCGCGACGCCAAGGCCATCGCCGTCGCCGTGGTCGAACTGCTGCGCGACGAGCCATTGCGCCACTCGATGCGCAAGAACGCCTACAAGCTGGGGCGCGACATGGTGTGGAGCCGCGTGGCGCAGCTTTATGTGAAGTCCTTCGAACAGGCGCGTCATGACCACAGCTTCGTGGGCAGAAGATCCTCGCCCATCAAGACGCTCGACGAACAGCCCGGCCAGTTGCCGGAGATGAAGCTGGATCATCTGTTTCGGATGAGTGATTCGACCGGCATTTTCCAGCACGCGAGCTTCACGGTGCCGAACTTTGCCGAAGGCTATTGCACGGACGACAACGCGCGCGCACTGGTGCTGGCACTGATGTTGCAAAAGCTGGGCCACGGTTCGCCGCGCCTCGGCGCGCAGGCCGCCACCTACGCCGCGTTCCTGAACCACGCCTTCGACCGCAAGCGCGGGCGCTTCCGCAACTTCATGAGCTTCGACCGGCACTGGCTGGAGGAAGTCGGCTCGGAGGATTGCCATGGTCACGCGCTGTGGGCGCTGGGGTTGTGTGTGTCACAAGCGGGCCAGGGCAGTTTTCAAATGCTGGCGGCGGAATTGTTCGAACAGGCCCTGCCCGTGGCCGCCGGGTTCATGTCACCGCGCGCGTGGGCGTTCACGCTCATCGGCATTGACGAATACTTGCGGCGGTTCAGCGGTGACCGGCGCGCGAACCAGATTCGCGAATTGCTCACGGCGAAACTCATGCAACGCTACACTGACGCCGCCACCGGCGAGTGGCAGTGGTTCGAAGAAGTGGTTTCCTATGCCAACGCCAAGCTGCCGCACGCGATGATTCTCAACGGACGCTGCCTGAACAACGAAACGATGCTGGAACTCGGCCTCAAGACCCTGCGGTGGCTGATAAAAATCCAGACATCGGATGCCGGCTCTTTCCGGCCCATCGGCTCAAACGGATTTTTTCCACGCGGCAAGGAACGCGCGCAATTCGACCAGCAGCCCATCGAAGCCCAGGTAACGATTTCCGCCTGCATCGAAGCGTATCATGCGACGGGCGACATGTTCTGGGTCACGGAAGCGCGGCGCGCGTTCGAGTGGTTCCTTGGTCGAAATGATCTGGGCCTGGCCCTCTACGATTCGACCACCGGCGGCTGCCGGGACGGCTTGCACGTGGACCGTTTGAGCCAGAACCAGGGCGCCGAGTCCACGCTGGCTTTCCTGCTCGCGCTGGCGGAAATGCAGGCGCTGCAGAACACGATCACCAGCTTCAAGGAACCCTCCGGCAAATGACCGTCGCGAGAGAGAACCCCGCCGCCAAAATTATGACCATCCCCACCCGGCCACCCATCCACGCCAAACGCATTGGACCCACCCTGGTGCCCGACCGCTTGCGTGTGCTCATGCGACCCTTTTATCCCAGCAGCGACGACATCGCACGGAGGATCGTCACCCGCGTCCTGGCCCTCTCAGACGAAGCCGTCGCCCGGCTGCTGAGCCAGGTGCTGGGCGAATTTGAGGATCGACACGAGCACGTTGAAAAATTTTTCCGCACCCGCTTCGCGCAGGTGCGTCATTACCTGGACGAGGCGTGGGAGACTTCGTCGGAACGGCAGGCGCTCATCGGCGCTCACTTCACGCACGAATACTCCCCGGAGTCCACGGCGCTGTTCAATCCTTCCATCGTGCCGCACCCCGACCAAAGCGGGCTGCCCAAGGGCGCGCTCCGTTTCATCCTGAGCCTGCGGGCCACAGGCGAAGGGCACATTTCCTCCATCACCTTCCGCACCGGCATCGTCAGTGCGCACCATCGGATCACGCTCACACCGCCCGGGCCGTTTGTGACGGAGCCGGAGCGCGTGCCCAATCCGGCTTACGACAAAAAGCTCTTTGCCAGCAAACTACAGGAAGCAGGCGTGCAGAATGACTTTTGCCAGCGCGTGCTCGGTCAACTCCCCGAGGCTTTCATCCTGGACGACCTGCACCGCGTCCTGACAGCGGAGCGCCGGCAAACGGACCCTGCGGACGCCATGGCGGACCGTGCCGTGCGCGGTATCTTGCTGCTGGCCGAGTCAAACTACGAAGTCCATTTTTCCCCCGGCAGCCGGATCACGCAGCGCGTCCTCTTTCCTTCCACGGCCAGCCAGCGCAACGGCATCGAGGACGCGCGCTTCGTTCGCTTCCAGAACGACGACGGCAACTTCACCTACTACGCGACCTACACCGCTTACAACGGCATGATCACGTTGCCGCAACTTTTGGAGACGCCGGACTTTGTGGATTTCAAATTCACCACGTTAAATGGCCCCGCCGTGCAGAACAAGGGCATGGCGCTGTTCCCGCGCAAAATCAGCGGCCAGTTTGCCATGCTATCGCGCCAGGACGACGAGAACATTCTCCTGATGTTTTCCGACAACATCCATTTCTGGCAGACGCCCAAGCTGTTGCTGCCGCCCGCGCAACCGTGGGAATTCATCAAGATGGGCAACTGCGGCTCGCCCATCGAGACGGAGGCCGGCTGGCTGGTGTTGAGTCACGGCGTTGGCGCGATGCGGAAGTATTGCCTCGGCGCGTTCCTGCTCGACTTGAACGACCCCACCCGCGTGATCGGACGTTTGCGCGAACCGTTGCTGTCTCCGAACGAATCGGAGCGTGAAGGTTATGTTCCGAACGTGGTGTACACCTGCGGCGCGCTGCGGCACGGTCGGGAACTCATCATCCCGTACGGCATGAGCGACTACGCCACCAGCTTCGCCACCGTGTCCTTGGATGAACTGCTGGCCGCAATGGAGTGAATTGAAACAAACGCAAAGCGGCCTTCGGAAACGAAGGCGCTTTTTCCGTGCGCTGAAGGCGCAACGGAAATCAACCCATATTTAGCGGACTCAGTATTGACAGCCACTCAAACGATTTTTAGAAGGTGACAAAAGAGCAAAACCTTGAAACACTGTTGTCGGTTCATGCGAAAACTCGCAGCAATTCTGATAATCGCGTTTTCAGGCTTCGCATATGCAAGCAGGATCGAGCCGGACATTCAGGTTGCGCTTCGAAAAATTGATCCGCTCACCGGCAGCGAAAAATGGGAAGTATCATTTCCGACAAATCAAAGACCTTATCGTTGTGAAGCCTATACCAATAGAATCGTCGTCTTCCTCTATACGATCAACAAGACTGACAAAGGGCCGAAATCTGAAGTAATTTTCTTAGATTCAAAAACCGGGCGAACCGTAGCTCCATTTGACACGCGAGACTTTGTCTATGGAGACGAGGATCCGCAACTAGCCCGTTCTCGCGCCGGATCTCAGGGTTCGGTTTTGGATGAGCGAGGAGAAATTTGGCTGCCAAATGGTTGGGTTTCATATGGAGTATCTCGCCTTCCTTGGTGGAATGCCGGCACAAACCAGATCTATTTCTTTGACCGTTACCACTGGGAGTTAAAATGGTCACTAACCCTTCCAGAAGGCGCTTACAATTTGTCGCATTGGAACAATATGCTGGTTTTTCGTAAATCGGTTGAAAAAGACAACAAATATACCGGCATCCTTTATGGACAACCGGCGGGACGCGACTCGCCGGTTTGGAAGTTTACGTTGCCAGCGGACGTTCCCGATGTAGCAATTCGGACTTCCGACGTAGTCGGGCCGCCAACCATTTCACGAGACTTCACCTATACCGTAGGTAAGCGGGAGATTTATGTCTTCGGCGGAGGAACACTCTTTGCGCTTGATCCCAACAGCGGAAAAACAAATTGGCGGTATGTCGTCTCTAGTGACTCAACCCAAAAGAAAAAAACCATTCGCCTCGACTATGCTGATGTCCTTGAGATCGGAGACGACCTCATATTGTCCTCGGGCAGTACATTGGCTAGATTCAACAAGAATACGCCATCAATAATTGCCGTGCTCAGAAAGGATTTGCATGACAACCCACTTCCCATTTCGTGTGAGGGCTTTGTCTATTGCTTTACAGAGCGGCCATGATCCGGCCGGTTAACTGAGCCGCACCGTCTGATTGCCATCGAGGCGTTTGGATAAATCAATGGGATCGCCCACGGAAACTTCCTGCGGATTCACCTGATAGGCCCAGACTTCAAAATGGGCAGTGCGGCTTGCAGTTTTCGACATAAAAACATACTGGTTTGGCCGATCAATGACCGACGCCAGACGCTGATTCATTTGAGACGACCGCCGCATCCTGGTGGCCCTCCCGGCGAAACAAGGGTCCGGTCAGCGCCCAGATCATAATGATGCCTATAGCGAGGCCGAAAGCCATGGGATGCCCGCTCGTCCGCCAACCGTCCGGGCAAATTTCTGAAAGCCGCCCAGCAACGGGGCGCCTACAAGCCGTTCCAACTTTGGTATGCCGTTGTTTTTCATTTAATCGAGTCAAACCACTTCACAACACGCGCAAAAAGGCCGGCAGATCGCCTTTTTCTTCCGTGCTCAACATAGCCGGTTAAAACTCAAGACTCTCATTTATCCTTTTTTGCGGCTTCTTTGGTGGCTTGGCGACTTTGATCATGCTCCGCTCCGGCGATGCCTTCATCGACCAGTCTTTCATTATCGCTTCGCCCTTCGTCGTCCTCATCCGCACTGGGTGCCGCTGGCACTTTGTGCCCGGTCGAGCCGGGCACCGGGTCCCAGCGTTTGGATTCGGGCGCCGATTCAAGGACTGCCTCGTTCGGATCCGTGTCCGATTCACCCGTCAATTCCCGTTTGGCCTGTTCCCAATCGGATTTCGACACGTCCTGCGCCGAACGGCCGTTGATGACCGCCAGCTCAACCGCGCGCTCCCGCACCATCTTACGGGTCACCGTGCCGAGGCCGGCGGAATTTTCGGTCAAGGCACCTTCCTTCAGTGGATTTGTTTTCATGGGTCAAAAATTACCGCACATACGGAAAAATGTTTGTGAGTTATGCGTTGTTTTCATCTGTCGCGAACCACGATCCTCGCGCGTATCGCGGGATTTGGAAAAAACGTTGTCCCGCTTTTGAGACTTTGGACTTGGGGTGGCTGCCTTGGGGTTCAGCCGCAGTCGGTGAAGCGTTTGTGGGAAAACAGGAGTTTGAAGTGTTTTCGCAAGTCTGGTGAGGGATGCTTTCATAAATTTCGTCTTCCTCTGGTTCATTGAGAATTTGGTGTTGTTGGGGCGGAAAACGAAAAGTGTTACACGGATTTGCGCCGGAAGCTTTCGCGGTCGTCCGCTTCGAGCCAGTCGAACGTGGTGTTCGTTTCAGGATTCAATCCGAGCCTGGAGCAACTTTCCATGAAGTAAGCGCGCTTTTCCGGATTTTTCATCAGGCTGTCGGCTTCCATTTCATCCGACCAGGTCTTGATTTCAACCGGCGTTTTCGTCGTGCCGTTGGCCTGCAGCCAGGTGCCGACGTCTTCATAATTTTTCGAGGCTTGAACGGCGGCTTTGAATTGTTCGCCGGTGATGCCCTTGAAACTGAAGAGCAGGTTGTCCAGCGGACAATCGTAATGATATTCGCCCAGCGTTCCCGCCAGGCTGGCGCGGCACTTGTCAACGGCACGGCTGGTGATCGCGAATCCGGCGATGCGTTCGCGCGGGCTGTGCGGGGCTTGTTTGGTCAGGTCTCGGGCGATGATGGGGGTGTTCATAATTTTATTGTTTTCTTGGTTTGGTTTGTGTGGTGGAAGCTATGTCACGGTTATGAAAACCGTGAACCCGGGTGAGTTTGCGTTCCGCGAGCAATTGCGCCTCGGCCTCCAGCCAGTGCTGCACCTCGTGCCCGGGCAGCGAACCCTCGTTCACATAACTGAAGTAGGCTTTTCTGGCCACTTCGTCCGGTGAGGGCGCAAAATCAATTTCGTTTTGGTTTAAGTCCGCCGCCAAAGTTGGCCGTGATGCACTGGCCGGTTTTTGGTTTTGGTCCTGGGAGACGTTTTTGTGTTTCATAAAGGGAGAATAGGCTGGGCAACGGCGCGTCCGCTATGGGGTGTTTCTCCCATCTGCCGGGTCACCGTGCCGATGCCGGCGGGATTTCCGGTCAAGGCCCCTTCCTTCAGTGGATTTGTTTTCATGCGTTAAAATAATCAGTTTGATGCAATCGCTTCGCGCGCCGATCCAATGCCGCCCGCTTTCAGGTTTCTGGCGTGCGGGAAGGTGAACGCCGGAGCTTCCGACGCGAGGGCGAGACCGAAATTGAGCATCGCTTCGTTGCCGACGGGTTCCACGGCAATCGGCTTGAGAAACAGGTTCGCCGTCGTCCCCTTCAGGCCGCCCATGAGGTTTTGCCAAAAATTGCTGCCCGCGTCCTTCCGTTTCACCGACGCCACCGTAATATCCATTTTGGGCGGACCTGGCTTTCTTCGAAAAATCAGGGTGTTGACGCGGGCAACACTTTCATTGCGGAGCCGGATTGCGCCGTCGAGATACCGGATGTCGTGGAGACCAATGGTCACAAGGCTCGGCCGGCCGCGGCCATTGAATCGCAGCCGAACTTCAGTGACGGTCGGAACGTGGCCGGCCATCGTTCCCTCCACCTCGATGCTGATGCTGCCTGCCCCTTCGACGTTGATGGAACCGAGTTGATGGTCGAGCGAGCCGCCTTCCTTGAGCTCCCGCTCGTGCCGGTGGACTTTGTCCGTGTGGTCAAAAACGTTTTGTTGATTACCTTCACCGGCGAACTCGAATTCGCAGGTCACCAGGAATGACCTGGCCGTGAAGGACCGCGTGGCGGACACCATCCGCGCGCGCTGCGTGTTGCCGGGACTCTTGACGACGGAAACCGGCTCCAACGAAATCAGCGGCACGAAATACATGAATTCAGACACCGTATTGCCCGGCGATTTGCCGCGACCATAGTCCAGGAGGAGAGTTGGCCCGGCTGATTCGGGCGCCGGGTTGGCCTCGCGTTTGTCCGTGAGTGGAACCGATGGCGCGCCAGCCAGCCGCAGGGCCGGAGTGAAACATCCAATCAGCAACAGCAGACCGAGCAGGATCGCGGCGAAGCCCGGTGGCTTTGAGCCGCCTCCAACCATGCAAGCCTCCGGCTTTGTCGGAGGTCGCTGACTGGAGGTTTTCATCAATTGATTCTTCTTTTGTTGATTGCCGGTGAATTGGTTTTGTTTTAGCGAGCTTCCTTCGGGGCTGCGCCGACTGAGGCATCGTCGCAAGCCGGCGTCTGCAGGATGGCTTCCTTCGTCAAGTTCACAAACACCTTGGATTCATCCCAACTGATCCGGTCAACCTTGCTCGACGGTATTTGCACCTCTTTGCCGGAAAGCCGGTGCCCGGTTTTGATGACCAGTTGACGAATCGCCCAACTCTCGTCGTCCATCATGAAATCACAGACGTGGCCGATTGTCCCGTCACTCGCCTGGATATGGTAGCCGTTCACGGCTTGCGTGCTTCGCAGATGCGCATCGGCGCGTTCGGGTCGCGGGCCACTCGCAGTGGCTGGTTCGCTTGGGAGAGGTTTTGGCGGCAGCTCCAAAATCGGAAAACCGCTCATGCCCCACAACGCATCGCCTCGCCAGTAGTAGGGCCAGCCGTAATATCGGTAATACTCCTCTTCGTATTGTCGGGACACAGGTTTGTGCGACTCGATCGAAGGGCTGTCCTCAATCTGTTTCCGGGTCAGATTCACGCGCAGACTTTTCCCCCGAAAGCCTTCGGGGAAGGCATGAGGAGAAATGAGCACCTGGCGCCCCGGCAACCACGAGCCCGTGTCCGCGACCAGATAACGAACCGCCCAGTTCTGATCGTCAAAATAAAAATCCTTCACATGGCCGATTTCGCCATCTGACGCACCGAGTTTGTCTCCGTACAACTGTTTAATGCTTCGTAACATAAATCTGACTTTCTTGATAATTGCGTGGGCTGCCACCCAGACGAGGCCGCCCCACTTCTGAATTCGCCCGCGTCTGACTTTCCATTTGGGAAGAGTCTTCTGGTTTCTATGACACAATAAACGGGGAAGTTATGCGGGCGCTATGGGGTGTTACCCTACCGAAGGACACTACGAATTGAATCCCGGCGCGGCAGCGACACGTTTGCGCCGGGGACTTTTGAGTGACCACCGGTTCCCCCTTTCATCGCTGCCCGGGTTACGCTCCCAAACTGAGACCAAGGGTTTTCCCAGTGGCGGCAAGGAACACCCTAGTCGCAGCCAGACCGTGCGGGGGGTAACAGTAATTATAAACATTATTCACGAACGCAAAGTGGATCAACCGGGAGCACTCGAACCGAATACCGGCATTGCATTCGCTCGTATTCATCGCCAGTTTCGCAAGCAGCACGATCCCGGCGAACTCCAATTGCACCGCGCGGGTGATGCCGTGCGCTGGCCTTTCAAAATCACCGGACTGACGAAGTTTCTGGGAAGTCTCTTGATCCTCGCTGCTCTCAGCCCAACCGTTCAGGCTGGGCAAAGCGTCACTTTGGCCTGGAACCGAAGCTCCGACACTAACGTTGTGGGTTACAACGTTTATTACGGAGGAGCAAGTAGCGCCTATACCAACGAGATTTCTGTTGGCAACGCAACGAATGCAACCATTACCGGCCTGGTCCAGGGAACCACCTACTATTTTGCGGCGACAACGTATGTTTCTTCGGGTATGGAAAGTCCGTTCTCAAGCGAATTGTCCTACACCGTACCAATCCTTGCCGGAGTGCAGTTCCGCGTTACGCCCACCCGGCAGTTCGTTCTGACCGTGACCGGCCCGACCGGCTACACGTATAACATCCAGGCGACGCAGGATTTCATCACTTGGACAGTCATCGGCACCGTGACGGTGGGTGCCAGCGGTTCGTTGAATTTTACCGACACGAACGCGGCGAGTTTTTCGAGGCGCTTCTATCGCACACAAGGATGACCGTGAAATGATCTCCCAGGCAGGGAGCTTATTGCTGCGGTAGCAGGACAAGATCGCGAAACCGCTCCGGCCGTCTCCGGTCAGGAATCAACGGTAGTTAAAAATATGTCACTCTATCTCAGCCAAAAATGTTGGGGCCGATCATGCCTGCACTTGGCGGCGGCGATGCGCGCCGGCCACTGGCGCTGGCATTTCGCCGGCATCGGACGGGAGATTCATTTTACGAGGTCACCGACCCGCAAGGCCACGGCAAGCGGCTGATTATAAAAAAGCCGGCCAGCCGGCGGCGGTTGAAAACGGAAAGGAAAAATGATGAAACTCAAAATACAGTCTGGCTGGGAAACCCGCTTTGACCAGCCGATCCGGCGCATAACCCGAACCCGGGTGCAGCGGTCGCCAGGCATCCGGGTTTCGTTGCGCGCGTTGGCAATGGCCGGACGGCCGAAGCCAATCAAGCCTGAATTGACCCGTGGAATTTTTCCGGAACACCCTAGCCCGCAGCCAGCTTTTCCTGCGGAAGCAATCCGACCCGCAAAGCGAAACGTACCAGGCCCGGAACATTATGAATGTTCAAGCAGTCCATCAATTTCATGCGGTGGTATTCGACGGTCTTGGGACTGACTTTCAGGATTTCGGCGATGCCTTTGGTGTTCTGGCCTTCAGCGATGAGTTGGAGAATCTCGCGCTGACGCCCCGTCAACTCTTCGAGCGGGCTTTTCCGGTCGGCGATTCCTTGCAAGGGAAACTTCTTGACGAGTCGCGTGGAAATTTCCCGGCTGAGATAAATTTCCCCGTGAACCACCTGTTGCAAGGCGGTTTCCAGTTCGGCCGTCGCCGCTTTCTTTAGCAGGTAGCCGACCGCGCCCGCCTTGAGCGCCCGCCAGGCATATTCTTCATTGTTGTGCATGGAAAGAATGAGGACCCGCACGTCCGGAAATTCCCTGGCCATGCGTGTCGCCGCTTCCAGGCCATTCAGACCGGGCATGGAGATATCCATCAAAACCACATCCGGCCGGTGCAACTTGACCAGATTCAGCACCTCGCGGCCATCGCCGGCTTCACCCACCACTTCCACCCCCGGCAACTTTTCCAGCAGCGCGCGAATGCCCGCGCGCACCAGCGTGTGGTCATCGGCCAGCATGACGCGAATCGCTTTGAGAGGGTTGTTCATGGGGTTTCAGATTCCGACGATGGGGTCTGCCACTTCAGCGGGAACCAAGCGTGGACTTCGGTGCCTTGTCCCGGGTTGGACTTGAATTCCAGCCCGCCACCCGCCAGCGACGCGCGCTCTTCCATGCTCAACAAGCCCAGACTGGCGCCACGCACAGCTTGCTCCCGGACCGGGGCCACATCAAACCCAACACCATCATCGCGTACGCGCAGGTGGAGTTGCCCATCTTCCTTGCGCAACTCAACCGTCACTGCTTTCGCCTGGGCGTGGCGCACCACATTGGTCAAGGCTTCCTGGGCCACGCGGAAACATTCGGTTTCAATCACCGGATCCAGGCGTTGCTCCAGCCGGTCGGCGTGGAACTCGACTTTCAACTCGACCAGTGCCGCCTGTCGCTCGGTGTACCAACGCAAGGCCGGTTCCAATCCCAAATCGTCGAGGATTGACGGGCGCAAATCCAACGAGATGTCCTGCACTTGTTCCAGCACGCGCTCGACCACTTTGAGGTTCTCGTTCAAGCGCGGCGTCAGGCCGTTGGCGTTGGGCGACTCCAACATGGCTTGCAGGTTCAATTGCATGACGGTGAGGGCCTGCCCGATTTCGTCGTGGAGTTCGCGCGCGATGTTCCGGCGTTCGGTCTCCTGCGCCTCCACCAGCCGGCGGGAAAGCACCTGAAGTTTGCGGCTGTATTCCTTGCGCTTTGCCTCGGCCTGCTTGCGCTCGGTGATGTTACGAATATTGCACTGAATGACTCTTCCGCCGTTGACCTGATAAACGTTGCTGACAAATTCCACGCTGATGGATTTGCCGGTGCTGGTTTCCAGCGGCAGGTCGTCGTAACGGACATAGGCTTCACGCTGCAACTCCCGGAACTCCGCCTTGGACGCCTTGGTGTCTTTGAAAGGGCCAATCTCCCAAAGTTTGTTTCCCAGCAATTGCTCGCGCGGGTAGCCCAACATATCCGTCAGGAACGGGTTGACATCGTCAATCTGCCCGGTGTCCGCGTTGAGAATCAGAATCCCATCCTGGGCGGTTTCAAACAGCCGGCGATACCGCATTTCGGAGGCCTTCAGCGCGTGATCCGCTGACTGGCGTTCCCCTTCGCGATGTTCCAGGGCTTGGGCCATCTGATCGAAGGTGCGGGTAAGCTGGCCCAATTCATCTCCCCGACGGGACATGCCCGTGCGCGTGCTAAGATCGCCCGTGGCCAGCCGCGCGCTGGATTTTACCAGAGTCCTAACCGGGCGGAGGACCAACAGGTAGCTGCCGATCCAGCCGAGCATGAAAGCAAAACCGGCGGCAATCCCCAACCCGGTCAGGTTTTCGGTCAGCCGGCGGTCCGCTTCGGCAAAGAGAATCTGCTTGGGGATGCTGCTGAGAATGGTGACCACGTCGTCGGGAACGAGCTGGCTGCGCATGGCGGCGAACGCATGATAACCGGGAATTCCATCCGCAGATGTCGCCTCCACCACGCCGTGATCCTGACTGAAAACAGTTTTCAAAAGTGATTTTTCCGGGAAAGGCTGGCCGATCCATTTTTCCGGCGAGGGATAACGAACCAGAATTCTTCCGGCGCGGTCAATCTCGGTCCACGTCGCTCCTTTGGGCAATTGCCCCGGCAGCACGGACTCGAAACTGCTGACCCAGTCCAAATCCAGCGCGGCAAAGACCACCGCCTGGACCTGCCCGTCGGAATCGAAAACCGGATAACCGAAATTGACGGTGGGCTGGCCGGCCGCTTGTCCGTCCGGAAAATTGCCAATCGCGAAGGCGCGCGTTGCGAGCGCGCGGCGGAAAAACGGACGGTTTGTTTGGTTGGCCGGCTCCACCATTGGGCGCGCGCTGGCCAGAACCATTCCATTGGTCCCGACCACTCCCAAATTGGTATAACGCGGGTAGCTGCTGAACAACTCGTCCAGCAATTTCTTGCAGCCCCGCCGGCTGCCCGAGCGCACCGGAGATGACTCCGCCAGGACGAGCAGCAGTTGGCGCGTCTGGCCGATCACCCGCCCCTCTTCCCGCGTGGCCAATTCCATCATCTCCTGCGAACGCTGATTCCATTCCTTCACCAGTCGCCGACGCTCTTCCGACGCTGTGTGCAGCGTCAACCCCACCAACGGGGCGCACGCCAGCAACACCAGCAAGAGCAGGCGCAATCGCAAACCGGAAACAAGCCGGCTGATGATTTTTCGCATATTACAATATTCCACGACAAACTTGACTAATCCTGTACGGCACAGCGTGTCGGCGCTGGTCTGTACCCCAAAAAATGTCCTACTATGATTTTGGCCGCGGACGGAACTCCGACCAGAGCGATCCGGCCCACTGCGCGCCTTTCAGGAGGGTCTGCCACTACGAAGACTTGGGCGATGCGCGAGAAAATCGTTGAGTTATTCCTCCAAGGCGCTCGCCGGCGACTTGCCGGATGACAGCTTATGGAGAATGACTTCGAATACTTTTAACTTCACGATTTATGTCAGCCCACAGTTCGCCCAATCCGCAACTGACGCTCCGAATGCGAGTTTGTTTTAGAGTTGGCAGGTTCATCGCCATTGACCACGAGAATGCGCTGGAATGGATTCGCCCGGTCTCGGGTTGATCTGATCGCGGTTTGTCGCCACCGGTTTCAAGGGATACATTCACAATTTCGAATTGGTTTCATCCAGTTGATTTGTTTGACGGTGATTGGCTACCCAATCCGGGGGACGCGGATGTCGCCTGAGTGATTGAGAATGCCGAAGGCAAACAACAGCCACACGACGACGCAAATCACCACGACGACGTTGAGAATATTTTTTATCTTTCCGTCCATCGGAATATAAGTGTTGACCAGCCAGAGCAACACGCCGATGACGATCAGAGTGACGGCGAGAGAAATCAGTGACATAGATTACCTCCAATTTGGATGAGTGTTTTATTATTCATGCTGTGAGCCTAAGCCAGAGGGTGAAAGGACGCTATGGGGTGTTACCCTACCAGGAATTTCATGAAGCCAGCTTTGACCCGCAGGTTGGGGCAATGGTGAAAAAAAGAAACCGGCGAGGGCACCGAGGCAAACCGAAATCGGCCGAATCTCGCAACTCGCAACTCTTGACAAAAACCAATGTTAACTGTCCCGCTTCAGGCTGGCTTGATGCATTTGATCCTCTTCCGCTCCGGCGATGCCTTCTTCAACCAGTCTTTCATTGTCGCTCCGCCCCTCGTCGTCCTCATCGGCACTGGGGGCCACTGGCACTTTACTGCCTTCTGAACCCGGCACCGGGTCCCAGCGTTCGGATTCGGGTGCTGATTCAAGGACTGCCTCTTTCGGGTCCGTATCCCGTTCGCCCGTCAATTCCCGTTTGGCCTGTTCCCAATCGGATTTCGACACGTCCTGCGCCGAACGGCCGTTGATGACCGCCAGCTCAACCGCGCGCTCCCGCACCATCTTACGGGTCACCGTGCCGAGGCCGGCGGAATTTTCGGTCAAGGCACCTTCCTTCAGTGGATTTGTTTTCATGGGTCAAAAATTACCGCACATACGGAAAAATGTTTGTGAGTTATGCGTTGTTTTCATCTGTCGCGAACCACGATCCTCGCGCGTATCGCGGGATTTGGAAAAAACGTTGTCCCGCTTTTGAGACTTTGGACTTGGGGTGGCTGCCTTGGGGTTCAGCCGCAGTCGGTGAAGCGTTTGTGGGAAAACAGGAGTTTGAAGTGTTTTCGCAAGTCTGGTGAGGGATGCTTTCATAAATTTCGTCTTCCTCTGGTTCATTGAGAATTTGGTGTTGTTGGGGCGGAAAACGAAAAGTGTTACACGGATTTGCGCCGGAAGCTTTCGCGGTCGTCCGCTTCGAGCCAGTCGAACGTGGTGTTCGTTTCAGGATTCAATCCGAGCCTGGAGCAACTTTCCATGAAGTAAGCGCGCTTTTCCGGATTTTTCATCAGGCTGTCGGCTTCCATTTCATCCGACCAGGTCTTGATTTCAACCGGCGTTTTCGTCGTGCCGTTGGCCTGCAGCCAGGTGCCGACGTCTTCATAATTTTTCGAGGCTTGAACGGCGGCTTTGAATTGTTCGCCGGTGATGCCCTTGAAACTGAAGAGCAGGTTGTCCAGCGGACAATCGTAATGATATTCGCCCAGCGTTCCCGCCAGGCTGGCGCGGCACTTGTCAACGGCACGGCTGGTGATCGCGAATCCGGCGATGCGTTCGCGCGGGCTGTGCGGGGCTTGTTTGGTCAGGTCTCGGGCGATGATGGGGGTGTTCATAATTTTATTGTTTTCTTGGTTTGGTTTGTGTGGTGGAAGCTATGTCACGGTTATGAAAACCGTGAACCCGGGTGAGTTTGCGTTCCGCGAGCAATTGCGCCTCGGCCTCCAGCCAGTGCTGCACCTCGTGCCCGGGCAGCGAACCCTCGTTCACATAACTGAAGTAGGCTTTTCTGGCCACTTCGTCCGGTGAGGGCGCAAAATCAATTTCGTTTTGGTTTAAGTCCGCCGCCAAAGTTGGCCGTGATGCACTGGCCGGTTTTTGGTTTTGATCCCGGGAGAATTTATTGTGTTTCATAAAGGGAGAATGGGCTGGGCGAGGTCAAGCTGCCGCACCAACCGGAGCCAGATGGTGCGCGGAACTTTGCTCGACGGCATCCTTGGTTAAATTCACGAACACCGTGGATTCATCGAAACTGATCCGGGCAATTTTGCTCGTCGGTATCAGCACCTCTTTGCCAGAGAGCCGGTGACCGGTTTTGATGACCAGTTGATCAATCGCCCAACTCTTGTCGTCCATCATAAAATCGCAGACGTGGCCGATTGTCCCGTCGCTTGCCTGGAGGTGGTAGCCGTTCACGGCTTGCGTGCTCCGCAGGTGCGCATCGGCACGTTCGGGTTGCGGGCCACTCGCAATGGCTGGCTCACTCGGAAGAGGTTTAGGTGGCAGCTCCAAAATCGGAAAACCGCTCATGCCCCACAACCCGCCACCCTGCCAGTAGTAGGGCCAGCCGTAATAGCGGTGATACTCCTCTTCGTATTGTCGCGACAACGGCTTGTGCGACTCAATCGAAGGGCTGTCCTCAATCTGTTTCCGGGTCAGGTTCACGCGCAGGACTTTTCCGGCCGGATCCAGGCTGCCAAAGGCATGGGGCGAAATGAGCACCTGCCGTCCCGGCAACCACGAGCCCGTGTCCGCAATTGCATAACGAACCGCCCAGTTCTGATCGTCAAAATAAAAATCCTTCACGTGGCCGATTTCGCCATCTGACGCACCGAGTTTGTCTCCGTACAACTGTTTAATACTTCGTAACACAAATCTGCTTTCCGGTATTCTTCTATTTGTCTTTTTGATTGCGGCCTTGCGGACGGAACTCCGACCAGAGCGACCCGGCCCACTGCGCGCCTTTCAGGAGGGTCTGCCACCACGAAGTTTTCTCGTCAGCGGTCGCGGACCTGGTACGCCGGAAGGACGCCAGACCCGCAATTAACGAGGCGGCGGCTAAAGCGAGGGAACTGATGGTGCTGGCCTCGTCGGCGACCGAGCGAACTCCATCAGCCATCGTCTGCCATTCCTGAACCAGTTGGGCGCGGTTGAGTTCGCTTTCTGCGATCAACAATTGCTTCCGCGATTCCAGCGGATTCAGGTGAGGTTTTTTTCCAAACATGCGCGGTCCTTTCTAAGTTGATCGAGTGTGGCGGAAAGCGTCTGCCAGTCACGCAGTAGTCCGGTAAGTTGCCGGTAAAGACAAACGCCGGCGACTCCGTAGAGGCAGGTCAATGCCAGGAGGACAGCCACGTGTGACCAGGCCCACAACCAAACCACGATGGCAGCCGTGAGCGTAATGCCGGCGAGCAGACCGAACGCCGCCACGCCGAGGGCCAGCAGGATGGCGTGCAGGAGACGCTCGCGCTCCTCCTGCACTTCCACCGTCAACAATTCGAGGCGGTTTTCCCCGATGGTCAACAGCCGTTGCGTGAAACGCCGGGACGTCGCAGCCAGTTGCTTGAAGCTGCCGGTGGCTGTTTCCATGTTATGTTCAGTCGCAGTTGCGGGAACACCGGCGCGCGACGAGATAGCCAAGAATCGCACCGACACCGAGAGCGATGCCGAGGGCTTGATAGGGATGCTCATGCACGGCCTCGTCGGCCGCCTTGGCGCCTTCGACCGCCTTTTCGCGAACGCGGCCATAGATTTCCTTGCCGCGTTCCAGCGCGGCGGCGAGACGCTTGCGGGCGTCCCCGACTTTTTCTCCGGCCACGTCGGCGGTGGCGGCCATCAAGGCGCGCGCATCTTCGGCGAGCGTACCCATGTCATTGCTGGTTGCTTGTGTTTGTTTGTTCATGTTTTCTGTCGTTTCTATTTGTTTCGTTTTTCAGTGGTAAATTTTCCGCGTCGGCGCGATGGGCTGCTTCCGGCGAGCTGGCCACCTTTAGAACCGAGTTTCTCCCGCCAAACGGATTGGGCACGGTTTCTCTGGCGAGCGGGTCGGGCATCCATTGGCCGTCCACTACGAGGCAGTATTCGTAAGTGCCGGGCGCCAAAGCCGTTTCCTTCCACCAGCGACCGCCTCCTGCCGGATGCAGAGTCTTGGCTTCGGGCTGCCACTGGTTGAAAGTTCCCGCAATGCAAACGGTGGTGGCTGTCGGATGAGTGAATTCAAAGCGAACGGGCACGAGTTGGGGACCGGCACTGCGGACGTTGTCATGGTTATGGTTATGTTTCATAATTGGTGATTCATTGGGATGGCGGACTCTTGATTTGGAAGAGTGTTCCATTTCCCACCGCCACAATGCACCCGAAGCCCTTACGGGGGCTATGGGGTGTTACCCTACCAAACATTTATGAATCCAGCCTTGGCGGGCAGGGGCAGCACGCTCGCCCGGCACGGTGACAGGCGGGCGCGCTCCCTATTTCAACTTCGTTTTTGAGGTTAAAGAAATCGAATGGGGAGTTTCAGGCTGGCCGCTGGCGGCGACACGGCGAAGATTCTGCGCAAGACCAGGTGGGTGGGGAGAAAGAAGATGAGCCACAGCCCGCCCAGCCATAGGATGATATAAAGGTTTTGGTTGACCCAGTGTTGCGGCTGGTGGTCGTTGAACCCGTAAAGATAATTGATGTTGATGGGAAGGTTGGGGTTGGCCAGATGCGCGCCAGCGGGCGGGGTAAAAAAGTAACAGACGAACACCAACCCTGCGGCCAGGCCGGTCCAGGCGGACAATGCCCGTTTGTCGTAGCCCAACCGGAACAGGAGCCAGACGAGCAGCAAGGGCAGCCAGCCATGAAAAAGCGAAAGGCCTCGGGTGAACAGCGGCAACTGGCGGTCGAACATATAATTGGTCAGGCCGATCAGGTGAAACCCCAGAAGGTTGCCGCCGAAGTCCACGAGCCAGAGGCATTGTGGAAGCAGAATGCCCACCGCGCACATGCTGATGAGCAGGGAGCTTTCCAACCACATGCCCGCCACCGTGAAAATAAGAGCGGTATCGCAGAACCACAAAAAATTGGTCGGCCCATAGGTGTGCAAATAAATCGGAACGAGGACGGCAAGGAAGGCGGCGCCCGCCACTTTGGCGGCCAGTGGAATTTTGTGCGGTTGAACTGCGACCGGTTCGCCCGCGATGACAGGAATAGCGGCGGCGACGGTCGCGGGAGCTTCAGTTTTCATGGGCGGAACTTTTTTCAGTGGCTCATTCAGATTTGGGCGGGGATGACTTCATATTCATAAGCGGTCCTATAATGGACGGGGAACCCTTGCCGGGGCTATGGGGTGTTACCCTACTAAAGGCACTAAAGGCAACTCACCCTTTCGCCTTGTTTTTCCTAAGCGCGAATGGAAGAAAAGTCCCGCGAGTTTGCGAGAAGGGAAACGAGATTTGCGCGAATTGACGCGAATGCGCTGCTTGTCGCGCCGAAGGAAACGGAGGCGGAAGCAGAGCGAAGACTGGCCACTTATCACAGCTCACCGAATATTTGATGGAGACCGAACGATGCTTGCCCGCGCCAACCGCCAGGCGTTGGTACTGACCACCAGGTGGGGCGAACACCCCATAGCGACAGGACGGCTTCCGGGGATATGCTATGCCGATGAAAATTAAACAGGCGGCGGAGTTGACGTTCGATGACCTGGTCAACCAGCCGACCATCTCCATAACGAGAACTGCCATTCAATTGGGCGGCAAGTGTGCCAGCCGATGTCTCGGCCGGAACCGCCGTGAGGGTTCAGGCCGTGAAAAATTTCAAGGAGGAAAATGAACTTCAATACGCTTAAAGTGGTGGTTCGCACCGAGGATACATTTATTTCGCTCAGATTGGAGCTTGAAAGCCAGCGGGCATTTGCTGTGATTTATGAAGCTGGGACCAAGGACACGAAAGATGGTATTGGCAAGGAAAGGATGGAGCTTGATGTTCGGTTCTTACAAGAAATAAACGAATCCGAATATCTCTACAAACAACTGGTTGAACTTCCGGGATCGAGCCGCGCCGGGCGGGTGATGCTCAACCGCTAATGCGACCTCGCTTCGCGAAGCGAATGCATCCTGTTGGGCCACTAACTTGTGGCGGCGTTGGGAACGCAAACTGAAATGGGATTTAAACTGATCAACCTGAAACGATGCCTGGCACTCGTAGGACTCGTCGGACTTATTTTGCTGATCGGAGCCATTCTGCATGTGAAGCAGCCCCCGGCGGCAACCAGCCAAAGTCACCTCACAACACCTGAATTGACGTACGCCAAGATGGACCTGCCGCATCCGGCAACGAACAGCGGCTTCCTGGACGACATAAAGATATCGTTCGATCCACCGGTACCAATCCACGATCCAGACCCTTATCACGCAAGTCTCAACTTGCAAAGAGACCTCCCATCAGGAAGTTTTGGCAAGTTACAACCCCGGTCTGGCAATGCCACGAAACACGCGCTCACGGTGGCGGACCGGCAACTCAACTACGAACTCTTCGGCTCGGAAGGTTTTGCCTTTAAGCTGAGTTTAAAACCAGCATACCCAAATCCGGCGGCGGCGATTCCAACGGGCCTGGACCCCGGTTTCGGCATCAGCCTCAAATTCTAGCCACATTCGCCGGGCACAAATTTTGTTTGAAGTGCGCGCTCCCAAATGATGCACTTCCCAAAGCCATGAAAACTGTCTTCCGCTTTTTGCTCCAGAGCTTGTTCCGCTTCCGGGCTTACGACCTGGACGCGTTGAAAACGCCCGGCCCGGTGCTTTTGATTCCGAATCACCTCTCCTGGATCGACTGGCTGTTTCTCTGGGTCTGCCTGGATGAGGATTGGAAGTTCGTCACTTCGAGCATCTCGGCGCAGACGAGCTGGCTGCATCGGAAAGTGATGATCAACCACTACACCTTGCCCATTGATACCAATTCGCCTTACGCGGTGAAGCACATGGCGGAGTTTCTCAAAGGCGGCGGGCGGCTCGTGCTCTTTGCCGAAGGCCGCCTGTCGCGCACGGGCGCCTTGATGAAGCTCTTCGATGGCACCGGCTTTTTAATTTTTAAAACCAGGGCGAAAGTCATCACCGCTTACCTGCGCGGCGCCGGATGCCTGCCGTTTTCCCCCAATCCGGGCTGGAAAAAATGTTTTCCCAAAGTGACCGTGCATTTCAGCGCCCCGCTGGCTGCGCCCGAGTTGGGAGACATCAGCACCGGTCGCGCGCGGACGCTGCTGACCAGCTGGCTCCGCGATCAGATGGTGCGGCAGCAGTTCGAGGTCGAGATGGCGTTCGGCGCGCAGAATGTCCTCTCGGCAGTGGCGGAGAGCGCCCGCAAACATCCCGGCCATATCATCCTCGAAGACACGACACAGCAAAAGCTGACCTATCGGAAGCTCGTGGTGGGGGCGGACGTGCTGGCGCAGGCCTTGCGTGGCACAGTTGCGGGTGGCGAGCGTATCGGCCTGTTGATGCCCAATGTCAACGCCACACCGGTTGTCATCCTCGCGTTGTGGAGGCTGGGCAAAGTGCCCGCCGTGCTGAACTTCTCCTCTGGCACACCCACCATGCTGGCGTGCGCGGAACTGGCCGGACTGAAGCACATCGTCACCTCGCGCGCCTTTTTTGAACGCGCCAAGCTAAACGTGGACGATTTTGTGAAAGCGGGCATCAGTCTGATCTATCTCGAAGACGTGCGCGCCGGCATCACCGGCTCCCGGAAATTCCTCACGCTGCTCCGGCACGTTTTAATTCCGCAACCAGCTCGCGATTTATCGGAGTCCGCCATCCGCAGTTCGCCATCGGCCGGCTCCACGGCCGTGATTGTTTTCACGAGCGGTTCCGAAGGCGTGCCCAAGGGTGTCGAGCTGACGCATGGCAACATCCTCGCCAACATCCGCCAGATGCTGGCGGTCACCGATATAACCGACGGCGACCGTCTCTTCAACTGCCTGCCGCTCTTCCACAGCTTCAGTCTCACGGCGGGGGCGTTCTTGCCGCTGGTGCGCGGGATTTATATCTTCCTCTATCCTTCGCCCTTGCATTACCGCAACGTGCCGGCCGCGCTCTACGAACATGACTGCACGGTGTTTATCAGCACCAACACCTTCCTGAACGGCTACGCGCGCAAGGCACATCCCTACGACTTCCGCAGCATCCGGTATCTGTTTGCCGCCGCGGAGAAGCTACAGGAAGCCACTGCGCAGGCATGGTCGCAGAAATACGGCGTGCGCATCCTCGAAGGTTATGGCGCGACCGAGTGCGCTCCATGCCTGAGTGTCAACACGCCGCTGGAGCCGCGTTACGGCTCCGTGGGCCGCCTCCTGCCGGGCATGGAATACAAGCTGGAGCCGGTCGAAGGTGTGGCCGAGGGCGGGCGGCTCTTCGTGCGCGGACCCAACGTGATGAAAGGCTACTTGAACGCGGAGGCGAACGCGAGGTTCCAGGCCCTCGGCGGCTGGTACGATACCGGCGACATCGTGAGCGTGGATGCTGAAGGCTACCTGCACATCCTCGGGCGGCTGAAACGCTTTGCCAAGGTGAGTGGCGAGATGGTGAGCCTCACGGCGGTGGAGGACGCGCTGGCCGGAGCATTTCCGCACTACGGCCTGCATTGCCAGGTCGCCGTCATCACGCGCCCCGAGGAAAACAAAGGCGAAGCCCTCATCGCCGTGACCAACGAACCGAAGCTGACCCTGGACGAAATCCGCGACGCCATCAAAGCCAAAGGGTTGACGAATCTGAGTGTGCCGCGCGAGATAAAAGTGGTGAAGGAGATTCCGAAGCTCGGCACCGGAAAGGTGAATCACCGCGAGCTGCAGGCGCAGATGGAACCGCCGCCGAATCCACCCGCTCCGCCCACACCGCCGGGCAAATAAATCAAGTTCAACAAATGCCATCGGCCTTCGGAAGCGAAGGCCGATATTAATTTTCAAACCGCGAAAGCCGATGGCGTGATGCCAAGGCAAGAATGTTTTTTGGCTCGCCCTCATCCTGGCCTTCTCCCCCGGGGAGAAGGAATGTATGCGTCTGACGGAGCACGCCGACATTCCGTCTATTGGGAGTAAATGAGCCAAATCCCGCCAAATCCCAGGTCCGAAAATATTTAAAAATAGACTGTCCCTTTTTCACGGCGGCGTGGATGTATTGTATGCGGCTGACGGTGCACATCTGATTTCATGTGTCATCTCGTGCAGCTGTAAGGCGGCGAAACGGCCCTATATTACTTGCACTTTTTGCCTCGGTTTTAGCGGCGCTCCTCTTTTCAAAACTTTTTGTCTGTTTTCGTCTGCCAGCGGGTCTTTAATAGTAGTAAAAGATGACGGACATCCAAAGATTGCTCGCAGATTATGTGAACAACGGCTCGGAAGCAGCCTTTCAGGAACTGGCCGAACGCTACCTCAACCTTGTCTATTCAACAGCAGTTCGATTGGTCGGCGGTGATACGCATTTGGCGGAAGACGTGGCCCAAACTGTTTTTGTGGATCTGGCACACTTGGCTAAAAACCTTTCCCATGAAGTCAGGTTGGGTGGCTGGCTGCACCGGCACACTTGTTTTGTAGCCGCCAAGACCCTGCGCGGCGAGCGCCGTCGTCAAGCGCGTGAAAGGCAGGCCATCGAAATGAACGCACCACCAGACCACTTGGAAACGCACCTGGGCCAGGTTGCGCCCATTCTCGACGAAGCGATCAACCGGCTTGGCGCGGCGGACCGCACGGCCGTTTTACTGCGCTTTTATGAACAGCTCGACTTTCGCCTGGTCGGCGAGGCTTTGGGAACCAGCGAAGCCGCCGCTCAGAAACGAGTGACACGCGCCTTGGAAAAGCTGCATCTCCTCCTGAAACATCGTGGCGTTACTTTTTCAGCCGCCGCACTGGGGACGGCACTTGCCGGCGAAGCGGTCACTGCTGCGCCTGCGGGACTGGCGGCCAGCATTCCAGCGGCTGCTCTCGCCAGCTTGACAACCGGGACCGGAACCACACTCTCTCTTTTGAAATTTATGGCCACAACAAAACTTCAAGCCGGGATCATCAACGCCGTCATCGTCGTCAGTGTCGTGACGCCGCTGTTGGTTCAACACCACGCGCAAGCCAGACTGCGCGAGCAGGACAAAGCCTGGCAGCTTCAAACCAATCAACTGGCTCAAGTAAACGCAGATAACCAGCGCCTGGCGAACCTCCTTGCCCAGGCAAAAAACACCCAATCGCTTTCAGACAACCAATTGCCTGAGGTTCTGAGGCTCCGCAGCGAGGTCGGACTCTTAAGGAGGAGTGTCCAGGAAATGACTTCAGCGAAAACCGCACTTCCGCTGTCACCGGAGGATCAACTGGCATCCATGAAAAAAATGTATGCGGCGCAAGCGGACCGGCTCAAGCAATGGCTGGAAGCAAATCCCTCCGAAAAGATTCCGGAGCTTCAGAATCTTTCAGATCAGGCTTGGGTCAACGCCGCTGACACCCTCACCACCGATGATGATTTTGCCCGCGCTGCAAGGATATTGCGGGCCAATGCAGAAGATCGGGTGTTCGAGATGTTGGGGGTGGCGTTGCGGAAGTATGCCCGGGACAATAACGGGCAGTTTCCCAACGACCTTTCGGAACTGAAACCCTATTTCGAATCCCCCATTGATGATGTAATCCTGCAGCGTTATGAAATCCTGCCCGCGAGCAGTCTGGTCAGCGAATTGCAGCCGGGTGGAGATTGGGTGATCACCCAGAAAGCCCCGGTGAATCCAGCGCTGGACCTGCGCGAGGCCATGGACCTGAATGGAGGGCGTAATGCCGATGAAAGAGTCACCAACCGCTGGACCCTGGTCCATTAATCATCTCCAGTGCTTCAAGCTTCTTAACCATGACAAAACTCAAAATCATCTCCATCGCAGCCATCGCCATCACCGGCGCGGCGGCATCGCTGATGATTCAATCTAAATCTCAGGTCAAATTCCGCGAGAGGGAAACGTTGTTGCAACAGCAAGACAAACAACTGGCCGCATTAACCGCGGAAAACCAGCGTCTTTCAAATCTGGTCGCCCACGCCAATAACGCGCCTCCGGAGAACCACACGGCTGAACTTGCGAAACTTCGCAGCGAAGCCGAAGCGCTTAAAAAGCAAACGAATGACCTCGGCAGGCAATTGGAAAAGAGCCCTGAACCGCAGCCAGCGCGGCCCGCGCCGGTTCCGGAAACCCACACGCCAGAATACTGGGAGCAACTGCACCAAATGGCGGGCGGTAAAACAACCGACGCGATGCGCCTCGCCCTTGGATTTTGGTACTACGCTTCCGATCATCAAGGCCAATGCCCTTCAAATCTCGACCAGATTGCCCCTTACCTGGCAAAAGAAAACTTGTCTTTGTCGGGAACCAATCAATTTGAAATTGTTTACCAGGGATCACTTGATAACTTAAAAGGCCTTCCGATCGGAACAATAGCGGTCATTCGTGACCAACAGACCTGGGTGGGCCCGGACGGAAAGATGATGAGAGTTTATGGCATGGCAGGTGGCGTCGGACAAATTGTGGCATCCGATGACAACTTCCAATCTTGGGAAGCGCAGCATGTCATTTCACCGCCGAAGGCCGGTCAATCCGGGAAATAAAACATCGTTTGCTTCGAGGACTTTTTTCATGTCCGTCCGGGAGTGCAACCGGCATGGCGCAGAAGTTGAAAGCGGGGGTGGATCAGACAAGTGGCCGGTTTGTCCGAGCATTGGAGTAGTCCGCTGGCATGAATGCCGCACGATGGTTTCAGCGCCGGGAAGATTATCAGCCGCTCCAAACGCCGTCGGAGAGTCCATTTCGCAAGTTCGACGTGAATTACAGCTATGCTGTCCCAATTAAAAAAATGCACCCGCGCGTTGACTCATGGCAAAACCTTACCCAAGGGTTGAGAGGTTTTCGGATCGTTGACTCATAACCCTGCTTACCGAACACGGGCTCTATCGAACACCAGTTTAAGCATTTGTTCAATCTGGTCTTTC
>Ga0208937_1000587_pt1 | contig 25665 bp, 26 predicted proteins | sample June2015DPH_11_5_FD_184705 | JGI IMG/M metagenome (GOLD analysis project Ga0208937, IMG submission 184705) | Peatland microbial communities from SPRUCE experiment site at the Marcell Experimental Forest, Minnesota, USA - June2015DPH_11_40... | ecosystem: Environmental > Terrestrial > Soil >...
CCCGAGGGGCCCGCCCTCATCTTTCACGTAGCTTTACGGCTCGTATCCTTCCTCCTTTCTTGCTGCCTCTGCAGCACACGATTGTGCAAAGACTCTATAACTATGCAGTCAACGAAACCGTCGAACTCTGATTTCTGGCGGTCCTTCAACATGTAGTTGATCCAACCCGCGTTCGCACCGTCGCGGACAAGAATTCGGCCATAACCCCACTCGACCTTCGCCCAACAGTCGCAGATTAGGTTTTCAAGGCCAATACCGTCGAAGTGCGAGGGCAATTCAATTGCGCAATGAATATGCCATCGACCTGACGTACCACGGTCCCATGAACGTAATGCGCGGGCGCGGACCTCGCCTTTTTCAAGTACGGGTAACACACGAAGCCTTTTGCCGTATCGACGAAATGCCGCTCCATACACTGCTCTGTTGAGTAGGTTCATGAAGTGCCGAAAAGCTTGTCTGCACTGATAGTCATCGATCTTTACCCAACCGCCGCTGTCGGGCTGACGAGCTTGCTTCAAGGTTAAGGTGACGTCACAAAATGCACCCCAGCTGCTCGTATCGAAGAAGTGTGATTTGGCGGATTCAAAAGCATCAGATCTAACTTCCATCGAATAGTTATCGCGTGCATTACATGGTGACTTCAGGAACCTCTGAAAGTTCTTTCGGGATTTATCGTCTTCGGAGGCGGCATGCGGCACCCTTAACCCATCGGGTCGGAGAACGTAAATATGAAGTTCGCGCCGCTTGACACCTTTCGCGGCTGCGGATGGTGTCTTTGGTGACGCGGTCGGTACCCGTCTCGCCGTTCTGGCGACCCTGGCTGCGTCTGGTGTCGTCGCGCGGCTTGTCCTCCACGGAGCCGTGCTTCGTTTCCGGGTGCATCGCGATCGCCTTGCGACCTCCTTTCGGTTGGTGCTCGATTTCGGGGCGCTTTGTGACAACCTCTTAGCGGCCTTAGACGCAGCTCGGTGTACCCGTATGCCATACTCAGCCGCAAGATCATTCATGAGACCGGCGGCTTCCGAGTTCGTCGTAGTGAGAGCCAATGCCCGCATCTGGGCCGCTCGATCGCGCCAGTGCTGCGGGTCACTTGTGTTGCGTGATGTTGCGTTCTTGACGTTCACAAAGAGACCGTGGTGGCCTGCCTGCGCCTAGTAGCCGATGGCAAGGTCACGACCGAAGTTCGTAACTTCCAGACAATCACTTCGGATCTTCTGCGCTTGTCGGAGTGGTTGGCGGCAAACGAGTGCACGCATGTGGCCATGGAGGCGACCGGCGTCTACTGGAAGCCAGTTTGGCATATCTTGGATGATGGCGAGTTCGCGTTGGTGTTAGCGAACGCCGCGCAGCCGATCAACACTAGAGCCAGTACGACACCCCAGAATATCCAGCCGACTCTCGTGATCAGGCCGCCGGAAGCGTGCGTATGAGCTTGATCACCGGGACGTGTCTTCCTTCTCACCGTCATCATCGTCGCGGACCAGCGCGGCCTCGCGAGCGGCCCGCAATTCGTCAATGCTGACAACATCGGCGTCCTTGAACACGTCGCCGACCCGCATATAGACCCGTGTTCCTGGCGGTGCCTCGCGTAGGCGCCGCAAAAACTCTGCGAGGAACCGCTCCCTTTCCTGCTTCTTGGTCAAGTAGGGCATGGGGATTTCTCCGATCGTTTGCGGTGCCGAAGCGCCGCCTCGTCTGTGCGATCCACCTTGCTCGGAGAAGCAGGCTGGCATCAGGCCGATTTCGCAGACGCCCGAACTCTTGACGATGGGTGATTCTATGGGGGTGGATCGGGATAGCGCAAGAACTGACGGACCGCCATGGGTGGGCCATCGGCTCACATGGTTAAAGCAGTGCTGTTGATTTGCGAGCGGAATTCGAGCATTCGAGCTGGTCGTTGAGACGGTATGCCATCTCGGTAGTTGCCGGAGGTGGAGCGAAGCGGAAGGTCGCCGCGAAGGGGCTAGATGACGGCAACGCTCCGAGCTGCAGCATATTCTCCCAGGCTATGCGCTCGCGCCGGTCTTTACGAAAGCTGCCGATGCCTCATGTAGTGTTCGCCGCTCCTCAAACAGCGTGTTGCGCATGCAAGCCAAGTCCTGAGAGCCGAGCGCGCGGCCGTCATCGGTCTTTTTGCGGTGTGCCAGCGTTATCTGAATGACGTTCGTCCGGTAGCCGTTTTCTTCGACCCATGATGCGAGCGTGGCAGAACAGAATCAGGCCGGCCCGCGATAGGCTCGCCGCGCTTCGATCAACGCCTCCAGCTCTGACGTGCGGTCCGTCGCGGTATAGTATTTGATCACCGCGTCTACCAATTCGACGACGGTTTCAGGTGAGCGTTTGAATTCCTTGGTGAGCGCGCTCAGGTTGACAAGCGCGGGCGTCGCGAGAGTGATTTCAACGGCGACTTTCATCTGGTTCCACTCATCACCAAAGCAGCCCATGCGTCATGGAGATTGCGCCGCTCTTCGAACAGCGTGGCGCGCATGTACGCCGTGTCCTGAGAACCGAGCGCGTGGCCCTTATCGTCCTTCTTGCGGTGTGCGAGCATCATCTGAATGACGTTCGTCCGATAACCGTTCTCTTCGGCCCACGATCCGAACGATGTTCTAAAACCGTGCAGATCATACGGGAGGCCAAAACGCTTGCTCAAGCGCAACGCATCGTGGCCCTGAGCACCGGAGAAAACGAGGTCATTGGGCGCACCCAGCTCGCCAACGCAAGCAATGGCCGCGTCAGACAGCGGCACAAAGTGATCCTTCCCGGTCTTCATCCGCGCGGCCGGGATCAGCCATCGCTTGTTCGCTAGGTCAAACTCGCCCCACGTCGCGCCGGTTGCCTCCGATCGGCGGACACCGGTTAGTATCACAAGCAGAATGGCGCGATCGGCAGCCCGCTTCATGTCCAGCCGCCTGACGAATGCTGGGATTTCGCTCGCCGGCATGGCCGGGTGAGATTTGGTTTCGGGCGCTTTGAGCGCCAGTTTATACTCCGGCAGGCTCAGCACATCCCATGCAGCCGGGTTCGGGGTGACTTTGCCGGTGAGAATGCGCTCGATCAGGCTGCGCAGCTTGCCGCCGCGATTGGTGGGGCCGTCCCAGATCGGCCGCAGCACGTCAGCGATCTGCCGCGTGGTGATCAGGTTGACGGGAACGTTGTCGAGAGAGGCGGCGTATTTCAACAGAGTGCGATAGCGCGCCAGCGACTTTGCGCTCCATTCGTCCGCGTGATGGTTGAGGTAGTCCGTCGCCACTTGCGCGAACGACTCGCCAGCGACCGCCTGATAGCGTTTACGGGGCATCTCAGCGCCATTACGACGCGTGACATTCGCCTCATCAAGCCGCTTGCGCGCTTGCGCGAGCGACACCTTCGGGTACGACCCGAACCCTTCCGACGAATAGATGCTACCCTTGGTGCGCTTGGGGTCGCGATAGCGGTGGACCCAGTAAGCGCGCCCAGGCCCGCGGACCAAAAGGAAGAGCGACCCACCGACCGGGTGACTGCCCGGCTGGAGAGCCAACTGGGCGACCTCGGCCTTGTTGAGGGGGTGTGAAAGACGGGGCATTAGGGACCCTCAGCAAAGAATGTGTAACCGAATAGTTACACATACAGTTACACATATTTTGGAGGGATCGGGAAAAATCGTCAAGTATCGCCAAGGTACAAATGCCTGAAAATGCTTAATATCTTTGTGCTGCCGATCTTCCCCGATACGACCGGTCGTCCACTAGCGTCGGACCCTGGCGCGCCGCGGAGGCGGAGAAGGTTTCGACGGCGTCGGCGCCTGCGGCGGCCCCGGCGGCGCTGCCGGTGCAGTCGGCGGTGCCTCGGCTTCGGTATCCTCCGGTTCGCCCAGCCGCGTCCGGCCGACACCGAGATAGATCAGGATCGGCGAAGCGATGAACACCGAGGTATACGTGCCGACCAGCACCACGCCGAACATCATCGTTGCGGTGAAGCTGCGGATCGCCTGGCCGCCGAACAGCAATAGAGCAAGCAGCGACAGCGACACGGTGAGGTGGGTGACGATCGAGCGTGACAGCGTCGCATTGACCGACGCATTGAGCAGATCGGGCATCGACATGCGCTTGTAGCGGCGCAGCATTTCCCGGATGCGGTCGTAGATCACCACCGTGTCGTTGAGCGAATAGCCGAGAATGGTGAGCAGCGCCGCGATGCTGGTGAGATCGAAATCGATCCGCGTCAACGACATGAAGCCGACCGTCAGCACCAGGTCGTGGACGTTGGCGATCATGGCGCCGAGCGCGAACTGCCACTCGAAACGGAACCAGAGATAGATCAGGATCGCGCCGATCGCGAGCACGAGACCGATGGTGCCGTAGGAGAGAAGTTCCGTCGAGACGCTCGGTCCGACCACTTCGACGCGCCGATAATCGACCTCGTTACCCAGCGCATCGCGCACCTTCTGCACCGCGACCTCTTGCGCCGCGTCGCCACCCGGCTGCTCGGAAATGCGGATCAGCACGTCGTTCGGCGCGCCGAACTGCTGGAGCTGGAAATCGCCGAGATGGAGCGAGCCGATGGTTGCCCGCATCTTGGCGAGATCGGCCGGTCCAGCTTTCGTCTGCACCTCCATCAGCGTACCGCCGACGAAGTCGATGCCGAAATTGAGCCCGTGAAAGAAGTAGAGCAGGATCGCCGCGATCGACAGCATCGCCGATATCGGAAAGCTGATGCGCCGAAAGCGCATGAAGTCGAAACGGGTGTCGTCGGGAACGATGCGAAGCAGGCGCACGATGGTTCACATGGATAAGTGGTTAAATGGGGACGCTGCGCGGCCGCCACAGACGCACCCAGTAGGCCACGATCAGCCGGGTCAACGTGAAGGCGGTGAACAGGCTGGTGAGGATGCCGATGCCGAGCGTCACGGCAAAGCCGCGCACCGGTCCGGTGCCGATATAGAACAAGACCGCCGCGGCGATGAAGGTGGTGATGTTGGAGTCGAGAATGGTCGCGAGCGCGCGCGAAAAGCCGGCATCGATCGCGTTGATCGCGGTGCGGCCGGTGCGGACCTCCTCGCGGATGCGCTCGTAGATCAGCACGTTGGAATCCACCGCTATGCCGACCGTCAGCACAATGCCGGCGATGCCGGGCAGCGTCAGCGTAGCGCTGAGCATCGACAGGACGCCGAAAATCATGGCGACGTTGACGGCGACGGCGAGGTTGGCGAACAGGCCGAACAGACCATAGGTCACCAGCATGAAGAAGACGACGAGCGCGGCCCCCACATAGGCGGCATGCTCGCCCGCATTGATCGAGTCCTGGCCGAGGCCGGGTCCGACCGTGCGCTCCTCGACGACGGTGAGCGGCGCCGGCAGCGCGCCGGCGCGCAGCAGGATTGAGAGATCGTTGGCCTGCTGAACGGTGAAATTCCCGGAAATCTGCCCGGAACCCCCGAGGATGGGCTCGCGAATGACCGGCGCCGAAATGACCTTGTTGTCGAGCACGATAGCGAACGGCTTGCCGACGTTCTGTTGTGTCGCCTCGGCGAACTTGCGCGCACCAGTCGAATTGAAGCGGAAGCTGACGATAGGTTCGCTATTGCGCTGGTCGAAGCCCGGCTGGGCGTCGACCAGGTCGGCGCCCGAGACGAGCACGCGCTTTTCGATGAGATATTTCGTGCCGCCCTCGCCGTCGAGAATTTCCGAGTCCGGCGGCGGGTGCGTCGCCATCGCCTGCTCCGCGGTAATCGTCTGATCGACCATGCGGAAATCGAGCTTGGCCGTCTTGCCCAGAATCTCCTTGAGCCGCGACGGATCCTGCAGGCCGGGCACCTGGACGAGGATGCGCGAGGCGCCCTCGCGTTGGATCGTCGGCTCGACCAGACCGAGCTCGTTGACGCGGCGCTCGATGATCTGGATCGACTGATCGACGGCCTGGCGGATGCGCTCGGTGACCGCCGCGTCCGACGGGGTGAGCGTGATCAGGCCGCCCTTCTCCGAGATGTCGATACTGCGCTGTCCCGAAGAACCGAGTATTCCGGACAGCGGCTGCGACAGCTCGCGCAGCTTGCTGAGCGCCGTCTCGACGTCGTTGTCGCGGGTGATGTGCGCCTCGACGCTGCTGCCGTGGATGGCGCGCCCGGTGAAGGGGATGCGCGCCTGGCGCAGCACGCGCAGCACGTCGTCGGCAAGCCCTTGCAGCCGCTCCTTGCGCACGGCATTGGTGTCGACCTCCAAGAGTAGGCTTGAGCCGCCTTGCAGGTCGAGACCAAGCACGATGTGGCGCTGCGCCCAGGAGGGCCACGTCCGCACCGTGCTCTCGGAGAAGAAATTCGGCACGGCGAACAGGCACGCGATGAGCGCCGTAAGCACAATACCCGCCGCCTTCCATCGTGTGAAAAACAACATCGATTCGATAGTCCTCGTTACGATCGCGCCGTACCAGGCGAACGATCAGCTCGCGCTCTCGTCCTTCACCGGCTCGCCCTTGGCGCGAACCTCGGACACCATCGAGCGCATCTGCCGCACCCGCACGCCATCGGAGATTTCGACCTCGACCTGGTCGTCGTCGACCACCTTGGTGACCTTGCCGACGAGCCCGCCATTGGTCACCACCGTGTCGCCCCGGCGCAGCGCCTTGACCATCTGCTGATGCTGCTTCACGCGCTGCTGCTGCGGCCGCAGCACCAGGAAATACATGATCACGACGATCAAAATCAGCGGCAGCAACGAAGTGATCATTCCGCTGCTGTCGCCGCCGCCGAGGCCGAACGGCAAGCCTTGCGCGTATGCGGGCGTGGTCAGCATTGCTCCTCCGGTCCGTTTGGGGACGCGCCGGCCTCACGATGAAGGGCCGATTTTGCGCGAGAAATCGGCGCGGACTATAGCGGCCGTTGGCCTAATTGCAACGCCGCGCCTGCCCTGCGGCGCGCTTGCGAGGGTTCCGGCGCCCCGCTAAGGGGATGACCTCGTAACGCGGTGCAATCATGGCCAAAACTCCTCCAAGCGTCCGGAACAAGGCGGCGGATACGCGCGCCGGCAATGAGATAAAACAGCGATCCCTCGGCGATGGCACCGTCGATGACGTGCTCGGTCGGATTGCCGAGGCCCTGGAGCGCCTTGCGCCCCCTTCGCCGCCTGGGCCTGATTTTGCCGCCGCCGAGGCGTTCGTCTGGCATCCCGAGGGGCGAAGGCTCGCGGCGGTGCGCCGCGTCAACCGTGTCGAGATGTCGCTTCTCAAGGGCATCGATCGGGTGCGCGATCTGCTGGTCGAGAATACGGAACGCTTTGCGCGCGGCTTGCCGGCGAACAATGCACTTTTATGGGGCGCGCGCGGGATGGGGAAATCCTCGCTGGTCAAGGCCGCCCATGCCGCGGTCGGCGCCGCGCATCCCGCCGCCGGGCTCAAGCTGATCGAAATCCATCGCGAGGACATCGAATCCCTGCCTGAGCTGATGGGCCTGCTGCGTCATGCGCGGCAGCGCTTCATCGTATTCTGCGACGACCTCTCCTTCGAGGCCGAGGACACCACCTACAAGGCGCTGAAGACCATGCTCGAAGGCGGCATCGAGGGCCGGCCGGACAACGTCATCTTCTACGCCACGTCCAACCGGCGTCATCTGATGGCGCGCGACATCGTCGAGAACGAGCGCGCCACCGCGATCAATCCCGGCGAGGCGGTTGAGGAGAAGGTCTCGCTGTCGGACCGTTTCGGCTTGTGGCTCGGCTTCCACCGCTGCAGCCAAGACGAATACCTATCCATGGTCGAGGGCTATGTGGCCCGTTACCGCATTCCGCTTGCGGGCGCCGAACTGCGCCGCGAAGCGCTCGAATGGGCCACGACGCGGGGCGCGCGTTCCGGCCGTGTGGCGTGGCAATACGTCCAGGACCTGGCGGGCCGGCTTGGGGTGAAAATGGAAAGCTGAATTGCTTACGCCGCCGTTCCGGAAGCCGCGCGGCGGCCTTGCGGAATGATGATCAGGCCCCGTTGAGATATTGCGACGGATCGACCGGTGTGGCGCCCTTGCGGATCTCGAAGTGCAGTTGCGGCGCCGTGACGTTTCCGGTCTGGCCCGACTTGGCAATCACCTGGCCACGTTTGACCGCATCACCGCGTTTGACCAGAATTTCGCTGGCATGCGCATAGGCGGTGACGAAACCATTGCTGTGGCGCACCAGCACCAGATTGCCGTAGCCCTTGAGTTCGTTCCCGGCATAAGCGACGACACCGTCTTCCGCCGCCTTGATCGGCGTGCCCTCGGGCACCGCAAGGTTGATGCCATCGTTTTGCAGGCCGTTCGGCTTCGGCCCGAAGCCGGCGATGATCCGGCCGCGCACCGGCCAACGGAATGACGGCAGCGCGCCGGCGGGTTCTGCGGTCTTCACCGCGCTTTCCTGGCCGCTCGGCGCAACCGGCGCGGCAAGCCGCGCACTATGGGGAGATTCCGCGGTGGCAAGATTAGGCCCGGCCGCGGCGGCCGCCGGCGCTTCGGCGCGTGGGGCGACCGGGGCTGGCGGCGTGGGCGCCGAGGACGCCCGGACGTCGGGAATGACGATGCGCTCGCCGATCTTCACCATGGTGTCCGGCGGAATGTTGTTGGCCTTGGCCAGCGCCAGGACCGGCTTGCCGTAGAGCCGCGCAATGCTGTGGAGCGTCTCGCCCGGCGCCACGACATGGACGCTCGTAGTCGGCGCGAGCGCGGTCCGCGGTGGGCCGACCGGCGCGGCTGAGGGCACAGTCGCTGCGGTCGTGGCAATGCGCGTCTGCGGCACTGACGGGGCTACCGCTAGTCCGCGACGGCGCGGAATAACCAGATGTTGGCCGGGATGCACCATGGCCGGGGCGGCGATGCTGTTGGCCTCCATGATGGCCGCGACGGGCACGCCGTACCGCCGCGACAGCGTTTCGAGGTTCTCGCCTGGGGCCACCGTGATCGGGATACCACCTTCCCAGGTCCAGACCGGCGGCGGCGGAGCCGCCGGCGGCAAGGAGCCGGTCACCTCGGTATTGCCCGGCTGGTAGGAGCCCATGCCCCGGCCGCCGCCTGAGGCCCCCTCGCCGGCATTACTGGCCAGGTGCGGCAGCGGTCGGCTCTCGACACCCTTCGTGCCCTGCGGGATCGAGCCGGTCGCTTCATTGCGCGAAGCGCTGTCCGAGCCGAAAACGTCCGAAAAGCGGCCGGAATCGCTGCTGCAACTGGCGGCGCCCAATCCGATTAACGCAATGGCAACCAATTGGGGCCCGACGGCAGAACGACGCAATGCGCACATGGTGACTCGCTCGCACGCAACTTTACCTACGAGCGAATAAACATCGTTGCGGTAAACAGGGCTTTAAGTATCCGAACAAGAAACAAATAATGCCGCCTTGCGATAAAATGGTCACAACTCCCGCGCCTGGCCGCGCAACAGCGGCACAAATCTCACGGCGATGAGATTTTGGCGCGTCAGTCCGCCGCCGACCGCCTTGAAAAGCTTCACGATGTGCTGCGTGGCGTGGCGCGGACCCAGCGGCAGCACCATTATGCCGCCCTCGGCAAGCTGATCAATTAGCGCTTCGGGCACTTCCTCGGCGGCGGCGGTGACGATGATGCGGTCGAACGGCGCCCGCTCCGGCGCGCCGGCAAAGCCGTCGCCGGTGAGAACGGTGACGTTGGTATATTTCAGCGTCTTGAGGCGTTCGCGTGCGGTATCGGCGAGCGTCCGGTAGCGCTCGATGCTCACGACTTCGCGTGCCAGCCGCGAGAGAATGGCGGCCTGGTAGCCGGAGCCGGTGCCGATTTCAAGAATGCGGTGGTGCGGTTCGACTTCGAGCTGCTCCGTCATATAGGCGACGACGTAGGGCTGGCTGATGGTCTGCCCGCAGGCGATCGGCAAGGCCTGATCGGCATAGGCGCTGTCGATCAACGTGGAAGCGACGAACTGCTCGCGGGGCACCTTCTCCATAGCGCGCAGCACCGTCTGGTCGCTGATGCCACGCCGGCGCAGCCCGAGCTGAAACTCCATGCGTTCCACATCAGCCGCTTTGATTCCGGTCACCTTGACCTCGCTCTTCTGAACGCGCCGCGGCGTGTTCTACCATTATGCCGCGATGGCTTGAACCGGGTGTTCGGGTATCGCGGTCTGTTGTCCGGCCCCGCTTTGGCGGCAGGCACCAGACCGAGCAAGCCACACTCGGAACCGATCGTGCGCTTTCGGCGTTGTGGTTCTCAATGCGGCGTAGGGTCCGTGTTTGCCGACCGGCGGCGATTGATGCACAGGTGGATTGCGAAGTAATTTCGAATGCTAGGCACGGGGTCTCGAATGAATGCAGCGGTGAAATCTCCTGCGGGCAAGCGCGTCCTTGTGGTCGAGGACGAGTTGATGATCCGCATGCTGCTCCAGGACATGCTGGCGGACCTCGGCCACACGCTCGCCGGCGAAGCCGGCCGGATCGAGGGGGCTTTGGCGCTGGCGAAAGAAGGCGCATTCGACGTCGCCATCCTCGACGTCAATCTCAATGGCCAGCCGATTTCGCCGGTGGTCGAGGTCCTGATCGATCGCGGACTGCCATTCGTGTTCGCCACCGGCTACGGCCAGCGCGGCGTACCGGAACCGTATCGCAACACGCCGACCCTGCAGAAGCCGTTCCAGGCGGACGCGCTCGCACAAGCGATCGAGGTGGCCGCGCCCCGCGTCCGCAGTTGACGGTCTCTTACTCGAACAGTTCAGCGAGCTTCGTCATATAGGACTCGTCGGTCATGTCGAGCCGCAGCGGCGTGATCGCGATGCAGCCCTCCTCGAGCGCGGCGAGATCGGTGCCCTCCGGCGCCTTGGCAAAGCCGTGGCGTACATACGCGATCCAGTAATAGGGATTACCGCGACCGTCTTTGCGCCGATCGATTTCCAGCCGCTCCTGGCCGGCGCGCCGCCCCTGGGCGCTGACTGCGATTCGCTTGACTTCGTCCGGCGGGCAATCGGGAAAATTGACGTTGATCAGCACGTCGCGCGGGATGCCCTCGGCGACGACGCGGCGAATGATGTCGGGTCCATAGCGCAGGCTCGTCTCCCAATAGGGTTCACGTCCGCTGCGCCCCGCATAGGCTTGCGACAAGGCCAGCGAGGGAATGCCGATCACGGTGCCTTCCACGGCGCCGGCGACGGTGCCGGAATAGATCACGTCTTCGCCGGCATTGCGGCCGCGATTGACGCCGGAGAGCAGGAGGTCCGGCCCCTTGCCGTCAAGCAGATGGCGCGCGCCCATGATGACGCAGTCGGTCGGCGTGCCGCGCACCGCGAAACGGCGCTCGCCGATTTGGCGCAAGCGCAGCGGATCGTTGAGCGACAGCGAATGGGCGACACCCGATTGGTCGTATTCCGGCGCGATCACCCAGACGTCGTCGGAGAGTTCGCGCGCGATCTTTTCGCACACGTCGAGGCCTTCGGCGTGGATGCCGTCGTCATTGGTAACCAGGATGCGCATCGGGCTTTTCATTTCTCGATCTTCTTCACGCCGCCCATATAGGGCGCGAGCGCATCCGGCACGGCGATCGTGCCGTCTTCCTGCTGATAAGTCTCCATCACGGCAATCAGCGCGCGGCCGACGGCGACGCCGGAGCCGTTGAGCGTGTGCACATGGCGGATATTGCGGCCTTCCTTGGTGCGATAGCGCGCATTCATGCGCCGCGCCTGGAAATCGCCGCAGACCGAACACGACGAAATCTCGCGGTACATTTTTTGGCCGGGTAGCCATACTTCGATGTCGTAAGTCTTCTGCGACGCAAAGCCCATGTCGCCGGTGCACAACGTCACCACGCGGTAATGCAGATTGAGCCGGCGCAAGATTTCCTCGGCGCAGGACAGCATGCGCTCGTGCTCGTCGCTTGATTGCTCGGGCGTGGTGATGGAGACGAGCTCGACCTTGGTGAACTGATGCTGGCGGATCATGCCGCGCGTGTCCTTGCCGGCAGCGCCGGCCTCGGCGCGGAAGCACGGCGTGCAGGCGGTGACCCGCAAGGGCAATTGCGCTTCGTCGATGATGGATTCACGGACAAGATTGGTCAGCGGCACTTCGGCGGTGGGGATGAGCCACAAATCACTAGCGACCGACGCTATCCTCTTTTCAAGGTTTTCAATTGCCCGGTCGTAGGCTGAAATTTGATTCTGCAGATTTATCAACTCTGCTTGTAACCGCGGTACTTCTGGAGGTAGCTCGATAAATGCAAAAGGCAATTCGTTCTTTGTTTGATACGGGCTAAGCTTTGCGCCGATTGTCTCGATCCGTGCTACAAAAATATCCCGGTCTGACTTAAGGCGTCTCGCGCGCTCGACTGCGACATTACTCGCATAATATTGGTCGTCGGCAAACTTTGGCAATTGAGCCGTTCCGAACATCACATCATCGCGTACCAAAATAGGCGGCGCGACTTCGGTGTAGCCGTGCTCGCTTGTGTGCACATCGAGCATGAATTGCCCAAGCGCACGTTCGAGCCGCGCGAGGCCCTTCTTCAACACGACAAACCGCGCGCCGGAGAGCTTGGCCGCGGTCTCGAAATCCATTTGGCCGAGCGCTTCACCGAGATCGAAATGCTGCTTCGGCGTGAATGCATAATTCCGCATCGCACCGAAGCGATGATGCTCGACGTTGTCCTTTTCGTCCTTGCCGTCTGGCACGTCGTCAAGCGGCAGATTGGGGATTTCCGCGAGCGCGTCCCGCAGTTCCTTTTCAGCCTCCCTCTGCTCCTTGTCCGTTCGCGCAATGGTTTCTTTGAGCTCAGCGGCCTCATTCATTAACTTCTGAACTTCCGCTTCGTCGTTCTCAGACTTGGCCTTTGCCAAGTCCTTCGGAACGACTTTTCTGCGCGCGGACGCAGCCTCATTTACGCGGATGATGACGCGGCGACGCTCATCAATTGAGATCAGGCGCTGCGCCTGCGGCTCCAGCCCGCGCCGCGCGAGGCCGCGGTCGAATGCGTTGGGATTTTCGCGAATGAAGCGGATGTCGTGCATGGACCAAAGCTCAAGACGTGGATGCCCGGGACCAGCCCGGGCATGACGAATCAATAAACCAACAATACGCCTCAATCACTCCGCAGGCTTGGCTGACGCCGCCGCGGCAGCAGCCGCGCGATCGGCCGCCGCCCGCTTCTCGACCCAGCGCACCGACCAGACCGAGCCCTCGTAGAGGGCGACCAGCGGCAGCGCAAGCGACATCTGGCTGAGCACGTCGGGCGGCGTGAGCACGGCCGCGATGACAAAGGCGATGACGATGAAGTAACGGCGCTTCGATTTAAGCTGGTCCGAGGTGATGATGCCGACGCGGCCGAGCAGCGTCAGGATGACCGGAAGCTGGAAGGCGATGCCGAAGGCGAGAATGAGCTTCATCATCAGCGCCAGATAATCCTCGACCTTCGGCAACAGCTCGATCGTTGCCTGGCCGGGACCGCCCAGTTGCTGCATGCTCAGCGAAAAACGCGCGAGCATCGGCCAAACTATGAAATAGACGACCATCGAGCCCAGCAGAAAAAAAATCGGCGTGGCGACGAGGTAAGGCAGGAACGCCTGCCGTTCCTTCTTGTACAGTCCGGGGGCCACAAACATGTAGATTTGGCTGGCGATCACCGGAAACGCGATGAACACCGCGCCGAACATCGCGAGCTTGAGCTGCACGACAAAATATTCGAGCAGGCCGGTATAGATGAACTTGGAGTTTTCCGGACCGGCCACCCAGATGTAAGGCCAGGTCAGCACATTGTAAATTTGTCGGGCGAAGAAGAAGCAGACCACAGCCGCAAGGGCGAAGGCGGCGAGCGCCTTGATGAGCCGCCCGCGCAGCTCGACCAAGTGATCCATCAACGGCGCCTTGGTGGCGTCGATCGCCTTTTCTTCGTCGTCGGTGGTCATCCTCCTTGTCCCGTTCTGTCCGGCTCGGCGATTGTCTCGGCTTCCTCCGCCGCGACCGGAGCGATAGCCGCGGCCACGACAGCCTTCTCGCGGGCGTAGCTAGGCGCTTCGGACGCGAGAAATTCGCCGGCGGCTTTCTCGGCCGCTTCCGGCGTGACCGGACCGGTGGCCGCGCCGACAACATTCGTGTCGCGCAGGTCGGCGGCGGCTTCGGCGATGTGAAATTCGGCGGCGGGGGCCGGCGCCGGCTCAGACGGCAACGAGACCGGGGCGGCGATCTCGGCCGTCGCGGCCGTTTCCGCGGACCCGGTCGCGGGGGTTACCGATGCCGGCGTTTGCTCCAGCGAAGACTGGATGTCCTTTCCTGCCGCCTCGACATCGGCGCGTACGTCCTTGAGCGGGTCGAAACGCTTGATACCGTAGGCAATGTCGTCGATGTCCTTCTTGAGGTCGGCCATCTCCGCTTCGCGCATGGCTTCCTGGAACTGGTTCTGGAAGTCGGCGGCCATGCTGCGCACCTTGCGCGTCCATTGCCCGAGCGTGCGTAAGACCGCGGGCAATTCCTTGGGCCCGATCACAATCAGCGCCACCACGCCGATGAGCAGGAACTCGGTCCAAGAGATGTCGAACATGGAAACTCCCCGGCCGGCTCAACCGCCGTTCCGCGTCAACCGCCGGCCGAACGTCCGGCGGGACCAGCCGCAAGGGACATCAGGACAGTGTGCCCCCGACCTTGCTCTCGGTCTCGGCGCGTCGCTTGACCTCGCCGGCCGGCTGGTGGTCGATCGACTTGACCGGCGCTTCGGGCTTCGCAGCGTCGGCGATTTCCTCTTCGGACATGCCCTTCTTGAAGGCTTTAATGCCCTTGGCGACATCGCCCATCATGTCCGAAATCTTGCCGCGCCCGCCAAAGACCAGCAGCAGGACGGCGCCGACGATGAGCCAGTGCCAGATGCTCAGAGAGCCCATGAAATCCTCCGTGCGGTGGCGCGCCCGCGTTAAGGCGTGAATTTAGCCAGAAGCTAGGCTTGGGGGGCGGCAAAAACAAGCACAACACGACGTGCCGCCGAGCCGCTGGCCCGCCGGCTATTCCTCGGTGCGTTCGGCCGGCGGCGCCAGCCCGAAATCGAGATCGCGGGGTTCCAGCGGGTCTTCGTCGTCCCTCAGCGCCGGATCGTCGGACGGCACCGGCACGGTAAAACCGGCCGGCAGGGATTTATCCATGAGGCCGGCACCCTTGAGTTCGTCCAGGCCGGGCAGATCGGTGAGCGCATCAAGCCCAAAATGGGACATGAACGCCTCGGTAGTTCCGTATGTCACCGGCCGGCCGGGCGCCTTGCGGCGCCCGCGCAGGCGGATCCAGCCGGTCTCCAAAAGCACGTCGAGCGTACCCTTTGACGTGGTCACGCCGCGAATATCCTCGATTTCCGCGCGTGTCACCGGCTGATGGTAGGCGACGATGGCCAGCGTCTCGATGGCGGCGCGCGACAGCTTCTTGGTGACCACCGTCTCGCGCGTCAGCAGCCAGGCGAGATCGCTCGCCGTGCGCAGCGACCATTTGCCGCCGACCCGCACGAGATTGACGCCGCGCGGCGCATATTCCTTTTGCAACTGGACGAGCAGCCCATGCAGGTCGCTTCCGGCCGGCAGCCGTGCCGCGAGCGTCTTCTCGTCGAGCGGCTCCTCGGCCGCAAACAGCAGCGCTTCAAGAATGCGTAACTCCTCGGCGCGCTCCCTGGAATCTTTATCGCCGATGATCACACGCATTTCCGCGACATTGGAGATCATGTCGGCCTCCCCCTCATCCATTCCCCGGTTCCACCACAACCCCGCCTTCGTCCCGACCCCGCCGCTGGCGGACGTAGAGCGGAGCAAATGCCGCGTGCTGATGCATTTCTAGGCGACCCTCGCGCACCAATTCGAGTGCTGCGGCAAAACTCGAAGCACGAACTGTCGCGGCGTGCGAGGGCTCGACCATGTAGGCGATGAGATAGTCATCGAGCACGCACCAGTCGGTGGCGCGTCCGATCAGCCGTTCCAGCGCCTCACGCGCTTCGGCGAGCGACCAGACCGTGCGCTTGGGCACGCGCACGAATGCTCTGGCCTGCTTCTGCCGCTGCCCCGCATAGGCCGAAAGCAGATCGTAGAGGGTTGCCGACCATTGCGGCCGTTTGATCTCGGCGATCGGCTCCGGCCGCCCACGCGGAAACACCTCACGGCCGAGCTGCGGCCGGTTGAGCAATTGTTCGGTCACCTGCCGGATCGCCTCGAGCCGCCGCAGGCGCTGCGCGAGAGCGGTCGCCATGTCCTCGGCGCTGATGCCGTCGGGTTCGGTCTGCTCGGGCAGCAGCAAGCGCGATTTGAGATACGCGAGCCACGCGGCCATCACCAGGTAATCGGCGGCAAGCTCCAGCCGCAGCTTGCGCGCCTCTTCGATGAAGGCAAGGTACTGGTCGGCAAGCGCCAGGATCGAGATTTTGGCCAAGTCCACCTTCTGCTGGCGGGCAAGCGTCAGCAGCAGATCGAGCGGACCCTCAAAGCCCTCGACGTCGATCACCAGCGCGGGCTCGTCTGCGGCCCGCTCCGGGAGCTCGGTGACGAACTGCAGGTCCTCGGCGATCATGCATATCCCCGTGCCGGCTGCCAGGCGCCCGCCATGAGCTTCAAAAACTCCGAGCGGGCGGCGGGCAGATCGATCGGCGCCGCCGGCTTCTTCGCCGCCAGAGCAGCCGCGGCGCGGCGCGCCGCCTCGTCGGCCAGCAAGGGCGCTGCGGCGGCCACCGCAAGCATTTCCGGCATCTCGCCGTTGCAATGAAGCACCAGATCGCAACCGGCCGCGATCGCCGCGCGGGTGCGTTCGCCGACCGAGCCCGACAGGGCGCCCATGGAAATATCGTCGCTCATCAGCAGACCTTGGAAGCCGATCGAATCACGAATCACGTCATGCACTATAGTTGGCGAAATGGTCGCTGGCGCGATGGGGTCGATCGCTGTGAATACAACATGCGCGGTCATGGCGAGCGGCAGCGCCGCGAGCGGACGGAAAACGGCGAAGTCGGTCGCCTCGAGCACAGGGCGGTCGGCGTTGACCACAGGTAGCTTCATGTGGCTGTCCGCGGTCGCCCGGCCGTGGCCGGGGATGTGCTTGACGACCGGCAGCACGCCGCCCTCGGTCAATCCTTGCGCGATCGCACCGGCAATAGCTGCCACCTTGGCGGGCTCGCTCCCATAAGCGCGGTCCCCGACCACCGGATCGGCACCGGCCACCCGCAGGTCCGCGATCGGCATGCAATCGACATCGATCCCAAGGGGCACAAGATCGGCGGCGATCAACCGGGCGCCGAGCCGCGCCGCCGCCAAACCTGTTTCGCGATTGCGGTCGTAAACCACGCCATAGGCGGCGCCCGGTGGATAAGCCAGCCACTGTGGCGGACCGAGGCGTTGCACGCGGCCGCCCTCCTGGTCGATCAGCACCGGCACCGCGCGTCCGAGTGTCGTCCTCACCTCATCGATGAGACGGTGCAGCGCGTCGGGAGCGGCGACGTTGCGTTTAAAGAGGATAAGACCCCATGGCTGCGCCTCGCGCAGGAATGCTCGTTCTTCGTCCTCGAGGGCAGGTCCGGAAACGCCGGTAATGAAAGCCCGCATGGCGGCCGCTTAGCTCGCGTGCCGCGCCAGGGTCAAGCGCTCGTGCGGCGGATTGAAGTGCCTACGGTCCAGGTCGGGGCACTCGCCGTTAATTTCTCTGAACGTTGCAATCTCCGCCAGCAGTCTTGAGGCTGCTGCACATTCGAGCGGCCTCTTCCTGCGAAGCAAAGGGGCCGACAAGGGCACGGTAGTAGACCCCCTTGGCGCCGAGATCGGCGCGGCGGAGGATCGGCTCGCGGCCGCCGAGCTGGTCGGGGTATTTGGCCTGCAACGAGCGGAAAGCGGCCTGGGCAGCGGCCTCGCTGCGTTGCGAGGTGAGTTGCACCGCGTAGCCGCCTGCGGATGAAGTGGCCGCGACTGCCGTGCCAGATGTTGTGCTTGCCAGTGCCATTGGCGCGCCCGAGGCGGGCGCAACAGCGGCACGCGCGCGGGCGGGCGCCGCAGCTGGAGTGTCACCCTCGGCACCCGGAATGATTGAGAGCGGTGCGCCACCGGCCGGCGCACTTGCTGTCGTGCTCGGCTTCGGCGCTGGAGCCGCGGGTCGTGCCGCGCTGCGGGCGGTCGACCCGGGTTGAACCGGCGCAGAACCCAAGCTGTTCGGCTGATCGGCGCGGATCGTCACCGTGTGGATTTTCTTCGGCTCTGACGAAATGGATGCCGGCGCCGGAGCTGCCGGCGGCGGGGGAGCCGCCGTAGATGCCGGCGGAGGGCCTCCGGGCGAAGCAGCCGCCGGTAAGCCAGCGACCGCCGCAGGCGCCGCCGGAGCCGCGCTTTGCCCGGGCGAAATCGGAATGGTGGAGACAACACGAGGGGCTTTCGGCGGTTCCATTTTGACCGGCTGCTCTTCATGCGAGACGAGATTCTCGGTCGAGCCCGCGCTCGCTACCCCGGGCTGGTTGTTCGCTTGCGCGTCGCCGTAGCTTGGCACGATCTTGTTCGGCCCATTGCTCGCCTTGATGATCGGCGGCAGCGTAGGCAACACCGAACTGCCGAACATGGCGCGATAGCCGAATGCGCCGGCAGTCCCGATCACTGCCAGGCCCAGCACCGCCATGACAACGACCAGACCGCCCCGGCGCGGTATTGGCGCCTCGTCGTTATAATCGTCCGCTCCGTAAGCTTGATCCCCGTGGTGCTCCTGTTCGTCAACCCCATAGCCGTGCTCAGACGGCGCGGCCACGAAGGGCGGCACTGGCTCGTTTCCGTACTGAGCATCGTCGACCGGCACATAGTCGCTGCCGTCCTGGCGGAATCCGCCGAACTTCGCCGCTGGTCCGGAGAAATATCGACTGCTGGCCGCCGGCTCGTTCTCATAACCGCTGGGTTGCGGCGCGCGTGAGGGATAGGGATCGGCGGGCAAAGGCGGCGGTTGGACGTAGCGGTCTTGCACTCGATTGTACTGATCGGCGTAGTCGTCGGCCGGCCAATCGCGACCGGGGGCGGCATCTTCATATCGGCCACGCTCACCTTGCGGGTCGGTCTGACCGATGAGTCGAGCCAACTCCGCGAGCGGATCGGCGGCCCCTTCGCGTGCCGGCGAATTGACATCGTCAGGGGCCAGCGAATCGCGGCCGCGATAAGAGCGAAAATTGTTGTCAGCCATCGAACTCGCCCCGATTGTTGAAACAATCTTGGTCAGCTATTCCCTCGCCTGCTCTGCCGCTCGTCCCAAACGGCGCAGAGGGAAATTAGCGCATCTCGTTTGGCGCCTCGACGCCGAGCAACGCGAGCCCCGACGCGAGTACCGTGATGACGCCTTGTACGAGCACCAGGCGCGCCACTGTCATTTGTCGATCATTCTGGATAATGAAGCGTAAATGTGGCGCGCTATTGCCAAGCGTCCAAAGCGCGTGAAATTCGCTGGCTAAATCATACAAATAAAAGGCAATACGGTGTGGTTCATGGGCAACGGAAGCGGCCTCGACCACGCGCGGATAGAGCGCAATCCGCCGCATCAGCGCGAGTTCCGCCGGGTCTGAAAGGCGCTCCACATCCGCGGTCGCCAGGACCGCCGGATCGCTCAGGTCCGCTGGCAGGTCGGGAAACGCCTCGCGGGCGTTGCGAAATACCGACTGGCCGCGGGCATGGCCGTACTGGACGTAAAAGACTGGGTTGTCGCGCGATTGCTCGATTGCCTTGGCGAGGTCGAAGTCGAGCGCGGCGTCGTTCTTGCGAAACAACATCATGAAGCGGACAGCATCCCGCCCGACTTCATCCACAACTTCACGAAGCGTGATGAACTCCCCTGCCCGCTTAGACATTTTGACAGGCTCGCCAGCCCGCAACAACCTCACAAGTTGGATGAGCTTGACGTCAAGTTCGGCCTTGCTATCGCTCAACGCTTTAACCGCCGCGCGCATGCGCTTGATGTAGCCGCCGTGGTCGGCACCCCAGACATCGATCAAGCTGCGAAAGCCGCGGCCGATCTTGTCGGCGTGATAGGCGATGTCGGAGGCGAAATACGTGTACGAGCCGTCGGACTTTTTCAGTGGCCGGTCGACGTCGTCGCCGAATTGGGTAGAGCGAAACAAGGTCTGCTCGCGATCCTCCCAATCCTCGACCGGCGCGCCCTTTGGCGGCGGCAGCCGACCCTCGTAGACCAGCCCTCGTGCGCGCAGCCAATCGATCGTCGCCGCCACCCGATCGACCTCGCCCTCCACAAGCGATCGCTCGGAATAGAAGACCTCGTGGGTGATGTTGAGAGCGGCAAGATCGTCACGCACCGCCGCCATCATCATGGCGATTGCCTTGGCGCGCACGATCGACAGCCATGCCTTTTCGGGCTCCTTGGTCAGCGCGTCGCCATATTCCTTGGCGAGCGCCTCGCCGACCGGCTTGAGGTACTCGCCGGGATAAAGCCCCTCCGGGATCGCGCCGATGTCCTCGCTCAGCGCCTCGCGGTAGCGCAGATAGGCAGAGCGGGCGAGCACATCGACCTGGGCGCCGGCGTCGTTGACGTAGTACTCGCGCGCGACCTTGTAGCCGGCAAACTCGAGCAGGTTGGCCAGCGCGTCGCCGAACACGGCGCCGCGGCAATGACCGATGTGCATGGGTCCGGTGGGATTCGCCGAGACATATTCGACATTGACCACCGCACCGCCGCCGATGTCGCTCTTGCCGTAATGCGGACCCCGCTCGACCGCATTGCGCAACGCAGCGATCCAGGCGGCAGGCTTAAGCGTGAGATTGATGAAGCCTGGTCCCGCGACCTCGACCTTGCCGACCAGATCGTCGGCACGAAGCTTTTCCGCAATCGCTTCCGCGAGTTCGCGCGGGTTTTTGCCGGCATCCTTGGCGAGCACCATGGCGACATTGGTCGCCATGTCGCCATGCGCCGCATCGCGAGGTGGCTCGACCGTCACGCGCGACTGATCGATGCCGGCCGGCAACACGCCGGCGGCAATCAAATCATCGTTCGCGCGCCGAACGCGATCGAGCATTTCGGCGAAGATGTTATCAACGACCATGAGAAAATCGACGTTGCGGCGCCATGTTGGAGCGCCGGGCGCCTAACGCAATTCCGGGGTCGAGTCAAAAAGCCGGGTGTGCTCTGCCAGCGCATAGCGGTCGGTCATGCCGGCGACGAAATCGGCAATGCGGCGGGCGCGGGCCGCCTCGTCGGCGCCAGCGAGTCCTTCTCGCCATTCCGCCGGCAGATCATCGGGATGGGCGCTATAGCGCGCAAAGAGGTCGCGGATCACATGGGCCGCCTCGCCCATGACGCGCTGGACTCGCGCGTGACGGTACATGCGCGTTTCGAGAAATGCCTTGATGGCACCCTCGGCCTTCGCGATCGCCGCCGAGAATCCTGCGACTCCCGACGGCGCTTGCCGCACCTCGTCGGCCGAGCGTGGCGCCAGCGCGGCAAGCCGGCGCCCGGTCTCGGCGACAACATCCTCAATCAGCAGGCCGATCAGCCGACGAATGAACTCATGGACGAGGCGCCCCGCATCGAGGCCCGGATAGGCCGCACATATCTCAGCGACGATTTCGCCCGGCAGCGCGACGGCGGCAATCTCTTCGAGGCTGAACAGTTCGGCGCGCAGCCCGTCATCGATGTCGTGGGCGTCGTAGGCGATGTCATCGGCAACGGCGGCGACCTGCGCCTCAACGCTGGGGAAGCTCCACAATTGGAGATCTTGTACGCGGACATATTGCCGGATCGTCTCCGGCACGCCGTGGGCGCGATAGCGGCCGAGCGGCTTGCCGTCCCGGTCGGTCAGCGGGCCGTTGTGCTTGACCAGGCCTTCCAGCGTTTCCCAGGTCAGGTTGAGCCCGTCGAAGGTCGGGTAGCGGCGCTCCAGCGCGGTCACGACCCGCAAGGTCTGCGCGTTATGGTCGAAGCCGCCGAAAGCACCGAGGCACTCGTCGAGCGCGCGCTCGCCGGCATGGCCGAAGGGCGGATGACCGAGGTCGTGGGCCAGCGCCAGCGCCTCGGCAAGGTCCTCGTTGAGGCCGAGCGCACGGGCGAGCGCACGGGCGACTTGCGCAACTTCGAGCGTGTGAGTGAGCCGCGTGCGATAGTGGTCGCCCTCGTCGAACACGAACACCTGGGTTTTGTGCTTGAGGCGGCGGAAGGCGGTCGAGTGGATGATGCGGTCGCAGTCTCGCCGAAAGGGGCTACGGCCTTTACTGGGGGGCTCGGGATGGAGCCGACCGCGACTCTCTGCCGGGTCGCACGCGTAAGGCGCGCGGTTGGTTGCGGCATCACTTGCCATCGGTCGGCGCGGCTCCAATTGACTTAGCATTTGCCGCACTTAACTATCTTGGTGATGCCGCGGCAATCGTGCGATGTCCCCGGCTGGAGAAGACTAATGGCGGCCAATATCACCGTGAGCGAACGGGCGGCCCGCAGGATCGGCGAAATCCTTCGCCAAGAGCCTGCCGGCACCATGCTGCGCGTCAGCGTCGCGGGCGGCGGCTGCTCCGGGTTCCAATACAAATTCGACACCGAGCGCGCCAAGGCGGGCGATGACATCGTGATCGAGCGGGCCGGCGCCACCGTGCTGATCGATCCCGTCTCGCTCAACTACATGGCCGGCGCCGAGATCGACTTCGTCGATGACCTGATCGGATCGTCTTTCAAGGTCAATAATCCACAGGCGACTGCCTCCTGCGGCTGCGGCACCAGCTTCGCGCTTTAGGCATGATCCCGAAAAGTGGGGTTCCGGTTTTCGGATGAGATCATGCTCCACGAAAAATCCATGATTCCGAAAAGCGGATGCCGTTTCTCGATTAAGATCATGCTTCCACGAAACTAGGGCTTCAGCCCGTGCGCATAGCCACCTGGAACGTCAATTCGATCAAACAGCGGCTTGACTCGGCGGTCGCCTGGCTCGCCGAACGCCAGCCAGACATCGTCTGCTTGCAGGAGACAAAATGCGTCGACGACGTGTTCCCGCGTGAGCCGTTCGAATCGCTCGGCTACAATCTCGCGGTCCACGGGCAGAAAACGTTCAACGGCGTGGCGCTGCTGTCGAAATTCCCGTTCGACGAGGTCAGCATGGGGTTGCCCGGCGACGACCAAGACGATCACGCCCGCTTCATCGAAGGGGTGGTCTCGACCGCCCATGGTGTGGTGCGGATCGCGAGCATCTACCTGCCCAACGGCAATCCGGCCGGCACGGAAAAATATTCCTACAAGATAGGCTGGATGAAGCGGCTTTTTGCTTACGCCCGGGAACGGCTTTCCCTCCAGGAACCGCTTGTTCTTGCCGGCGACTACAATGTCATTCCCACTACCGCCGACGCGCGCAATCCGCAGGCCTGGGTCAATGACGCGCTATTCTTGCCGCGCACACGCAACGAATTTCGCGCGCTGATCAATCTCGGCCTCACCGACGCGGTGCGCGCGACGAGCGACGAGCCCGGCCTCTATACCTTCTGGGACTATCAGGCCGGCGCCTGGCAGAAGAACAACGGCATTCGTATCGATCACGCCCTGCTCTCGCCCGAAGCCGCCGATCGGTTGACCGACGCCGGCATCGACCGTCACGTGCGCAGCTGGGAAAAGCCGTCCGACCACGTGCCGGTGTGGCTCGATTTGGCGATCGACGCGCCGAACCAGTAGGCGGAGGCGGGCGCTTATCGCCGCACCCAGGACAGCCCGCAGGCCGCCGCGAATTAACGAGATATTCAACATACGCACCCAGATTGGATCGGCTTACTGAACGTTTGGCAGCGAAATGCGGTGGCTCTCCTCCAAGCGCCCGGCACGCGTTGACGAGGCGAGTTGCCGCGAACCGCCGGCTTTGCAAAACCAAGTCGAAGCGGAAAAGACGGTCCAGGTCAGCAGCACCCGCGAAACGATTAATCTACTTGAGGCCGACCTCGGCGCGATGATTCGCGAGGTGCAACAGGCTTGCCACCTTGTCCGTCACGAAGCCGAACACTCCGCGGCCGCAACGAACAAGATCACGCAGCAGACAGGCAGCCTGGCCGTGCAAGCCGGCAATGCCAGTCGCGACTTGTCCCAACTCGCGGCGGCAATCGAGGAGCTCGCGCGTTCCTCGGACGCTATCGGCGACCAAGTGCGCCGGGCCGATGATCTCACCGATGAAGCGAGTGTGTCGGCGACAACAGCGGGCCGCAGCGTCGATGGACTGAAGAAGTCATCGACGGAAATAGGTCATGTAGTGAACCTGATCTCGACGGTAGCGCGGCAAACCAATTTGCTGGCGCTCAACGCTACGATCGAGGCCGCACGCGCCGGCGCGGCCGGGCGCGGTTTTGCAGTCGTCGCCGCCGAAGTGAAGAATCTGTCGCTGGAGACGCAAAAGGCCACGGAAGAGATCACGCAGAAGATCGACGCGCTGCAGCGCGATGCCGCGGCCTGCTTTGAGGCGGTGCGACGGATCACTGACGTCATCAAGGTCATTCAGCCCTTGTTTGCGGCCGTCGCAGCCGCAGTGGAACAGCAGAATAGCGCCACGACGGCCGTGGCGCGCAACGCCAACGAAACTCTGCGATTTGCAAACGCCGTCTCCGAAGGCGCATGCGAAATCGGCAACGCCGCGAGCGGCGCGAATGCGCACGTCAAGTCTGTAGAGCAAAACGGCCAGCGCGTCAGTGCATTGGCCGAAAAGCTCAAGATGCGGATGACGATCTTCTTGCGCCAAAGCGAAGCCGGAGATCGCAGGCGGCACGATCGCCTGCCCTGCGAAATCGGAGTCGAGCTTCAGATGGGCACGACCGCCGTTCGCGGCCGGACTGCCGACCTTTCAGAGGGCGGCATGCTGGTTCGCGTTGACGACATGCGGCCGATCGGCGAGTTCGCCCTCCTGCAAGCCAAGATCGACGGCATCGGTACGACGCGAGTTCGCGTGGCCAACTTGTCGCCGCTTGGGTTGCATCTCGAATTTTTGGAAATGAGTTCGGCAGTGCGCGCGGAATTAGAGCACAAGCTCGCATCTATTCGTGAAGAGAACAGGGAAATTATTTCACGAGCCGTCAACTTGGCGAACGTCATCTCGCGCGTGCTCGAAAGGATTGTCGAAGAGGGAAAGCTCACGCAGGAGGATTTGTTCGGCAATAACTATATTCCGATCGAAGGAACCGACCCGCTGCAACATCGCACGCGGTTTCTCTCCGCTTTGGAGGACGTGTTGCCGCCGATACAGGAGGCGTTGCTGGTCAGCGATTCCCGGATGGTCTTCTGCGTGACGATCGACAGAAACGCTTATTTGCCCGTCCACAATCGCAAATATTCGCTCCCGCAGCGCCCAGGGGAAACGGCATGGAATACCGCGCATTCACGCAATCGCCGCATCTTTGACGATCGTGCAGGTCTTGCCGCCGCACGCAACGTGCGCCCTTACATTATTCAGGTCTATCCCCGCGACATGGGCAATGGCGTTACCATCATGATGCGCGAGATCGACGCGCCCATCCGCGTATTCGGCAAGCACTGGGGCGGCTTTCGAACCGCCTACAACCTTTGAAAAGGTTCAGTCTCACCGGCGTGGCGCCTATTCCCTGCGGCCCTTCAGCCAATCCTCGAGGAAGACGAACGCCATGGCCCGCTCGTCGTCGCTCGCGCGGTGGAAGGCGTTGTCATAGAGCGGCTTGACCCAGTTTTCTTCCGGACCGGCGCAGTCCTTGCTCAGCGTGAGCCACATCAGGCCGCGCGCGGCTTGCCGCGGCACCTGTTTGCCTTGGAACAGCATGTCGCCAA